>Ga0164241_10000069_pt1 | contig 242324 bp, 269 predicted proteins | sample OricomyardsoilBY_FD_108780 | JGI IMG/M metagenome (GOLD analysis project Ga0164241, IMG submission 108780) | Backyard soil microbial communities from Emeryville, California, USA - Original compost - Back yard soil (BY) | ecosystem: Environmental > Terrestrial > Soil > Unclassified | place...
AATTCGATCACGCAGGGCGAGCAGGTCGCGCAGCTTTGGCCGATCCTGTTCGATCGCTACGGGCTGGAAATCGCCTTCGCGCACCGCACCTTCGCCTGGGGCAGCGAGGCGCGCGGCAAGGCGCATGTCCATGTCGTCATCATCGGGCTGGTGCACCGCGACGCCGAGCTGGTGGACAAGACGGAAAAACGGCTGTTCAGCTATCCAGACATCAAGGGCGATCCGGTTGAAAGCCGCCACGGCGCGCTGACCGCCTATCTGTTCGACGCGCGCGGCGTCGCCAACCGGCACCTCGTGGTGAAGGAGGAAGCGCGGCCGATCAACGGGGCGGGGAAGGTTATAATCGGGTCAAAGCCGATCGACGGCGGCTATCTGATATTCGATCCCAGGGAGCGCGCGGCTTTGTTGTCCGAGGAACCGGAGGCCGCCGAATTTGTGCGCCCCTTCATCGGCGCGCAGGAATTCATCAACGGCGGAATGCGCTGGATTGCCGCGCTGCAATCGGTGGCGCCGGACCGGTTGCGGAAAATGCCCCGGCTGATGGAGCGCGTCGCGCTGGTCAGGCAATATCGGGAAGGCCGGATACCGGCGAAAGGCAAGACGGAGGATGGCAAGGCGAAACCCGGCGTTTCGTCATCGGCCTTGGCGAACACGCCGACTGCCTTTCACGTTACGGTCATTCCCGAACGTCCCTTTCTCGCCATTCCCGAAGTCAGCTCGGAACGGCGCGATTATGTGCCGATCGGCTGGCTCGAACCGCCGACGATCCCGAGCAACAAACTGCGCCTGTTGCCGGACGCGAGCCTTTGGGAGTTCGGGGTGCTCACAAGTCGAATGCACATGGCTTGGACGGCCCACATTGGCGGGCGCCTCAAGAGCGATTACCAATATGGTATCGGATTAAATTACAACACCTTCCCCTGGCCCGACGCCACGCCGGCGCAGCGCGCGCGGATCGAAGCGCTGGCGCAAGCGGTGCTCGCCGCGCGTGCCGCGCATCCCACCTCCAGCCTCGCCGATCTCTACGATCCCGATACGATGCCGGCCGATCTGCGCCGCGCCCACGCCGCGCTCGATGCCGCGGTGGACCGGCTCTATCGCGCCGCGCCCTTCGCCAGCGACCGCGACCGGGTGGAGCATCTGTTCGGCCGCTACGAGGCGCTGGTGAACCCGCTGGAGCGGCTGGGCGCGGCGAAGAACCGCAGGGTGGCGCGGACAAGGGCCAAGGCCGATCGCGCGGATTGAGGCGCCCGATTCCTTACGGGAACTTCGTTCAGCCAGCAGGCATCCAAGCCATCATGCGCCCGCGCTTCCCTTCCCCGGCTCTCCGGCTTAAGCGCGGCGGCGTGATTCGTCGCTTTGCCTTGACGCAACGCTGGGCGGCCGTGCTGGCCGTGTTGCTCGCGCTGTTGCTGCGCGGCGGGATTCCCGATGGCTATATGCTGGGGACCGATGCTTCGGGCGCGGTCACGGTCGAGCTGTGTTCCGGCAAGACGATGGTCATGTCGATGCCGATGGAGCACGGCGCCGGCCACGACCATGACGGGCAGCCGCGCGAGATGCCGTGCCCGTTCGGGGTGCTCGGCGCGCCGGCCATGCCTTCGGTGCCCCCGCTCCTCGTCGTGGCGCCGCCGGCGATCGCGCCGGTGCTGCTGGCGGCGGCGCTGCCGGTCTTCCTCGCGCCTCAGGCGGCCGCGCCGCCGCCGCCTTCGACGGGGCCGCCTTCCCTGACCTGAGCCGCAACGGACCTTCAGGCCTTTCAGGGATTTTCAGGATGCTTGCTCAACGAAGAGCGCGCGGTCTCGCGCGCCTGGCGCTGCTGGCTTCGGCGGCGCTGCCCGCCCAGGCATGGGCGGCCGACGACGATGGCGCGCCGCCGATCGTCGTCACCGGGATCAGGGACGATGACGGGCCGGGAACGCGCGAGGGGGTGGATGCCGAAACGCTTCGCACGACGACCAACGTCGTCAACGTCGAGGACAGCCTGCGCTATCTGCCGAGCCTGCTCGTTCGCAAGCGTCACATCGGCGACACGCAGGCGCCGCTGGCGACGCGGACATCGGGGGTGGGGGCGAGCGCGCGCAGCCTGATCTATGTCGACGGGGTGCCGGTCTCGGCGCTGATCGGCAATAACAACACATCCGCCTCGCCGCGCTGGGGGATCGTGAGCCCCGAAGAGGTGGCGCGGGTGGACGTGCTCTACGGGCCCTATGATGCTGAATATCCGGGCAATTCGATCGGCGCGGTGGTCAATTTCACGACCCGGATGCCGGACGGGCCGACGCGGTCGCTGGTCGCGGAGACGCAGGTCCAGCGGTTCGACCAATATGGGACGCACGAGACCTATCCGGCGGCAAGGTTCGCGGCGACCTGGGGCGGGCGGACTGGGGCGCTCGCCTGGTTCCTTTCCGCCAATCATGTGACCAGCCGGAGCCAGCCGATCAGCTATGTGACGGTGGCGCGGCCGACGGCGACCGGCGCGACCGGGACGCCGGTGATCGGCGCCTTCGCCGATGTGAACCGCGGCGGCGCGCCGATCTTCGCGATCGGGGCGGGCGGGATCGAGGATCAGGACCAGGACAATCTGGCCGCGCATGTCGCGATCGACCTGGGACCGGACTGGCGGCTGTCGTGGCGCGGGGCCCTGTTCCTCAACGCCACCGACGCGCATGTCGAGACCTGGCTGCGCGACGCGGCCGGGCGGCCGGTCTATGACGGCGCGCTCAACATCGACGGGCGCGAGGTGAACGTGCCGGCGAGCGCCTTTTCCAACAATGTCTATCGCCTCCACGAGCGTCATTTCATGAACGCGGTGACGATCGAGGGCGCGGCGCTGGGGCTCGATTGGCGGGCGATCGGATCGGCTTATGATTTCGACCATGACGTGCAGCGCATCCCGTCGGGCGCGCTGCCCGATGCGGCGCGGGGCGGGCCGGGATCGATCGTCCGGCTCGACGGCACCGGCTGGGAGACGATCGATCTGGTCGCGCGGCGGCGGGACGGCGCGGCGGCGCGGCACGATTTCAGCTTCGGGGTCCATGCCGACCGGTTCACCCTCGCCAACGATCGGTTCGCGACCGCCGACTGGCGCGAAGGCGGGGAGGGGGTGCTGACCCAGTCCGCGCGCGGACGGACGCGGACGCTGGCGATTTGGGCGCAGGATCGCTGGCGGCTGGGAAGCGGTTTCGATCTGACGCTCGGCGGACGCACCGAATGGTGGCGGGCCTATGACGGGTTCAACTTCGCGGCGCGCCCGGCGCTCGACGTGGACCAGCCGGAGCTCAGGCGCCAGGGCGTCTCACCCAAAATGTCGCTGCGCTGGATCGGGGGCGACGGCTGGCGGGTGACGTTGTCGGCGGGGCAGGCCTGGCGCTTCCCGACCGTCTCGGAACTCTACCAGGCGATCGCGACCGGACCGACGATCACCGTGCCCGATTCGACGCTGCGGCCCGAGCGCGCGCGTTCGGAGGAGCTGGCGATCGAGCGGATATGGCGCGGCGGACATATCCGGCTGTCGCTGTTCAACGAGGATGTGCGCGACGCGCTGATCTCGCAGAGCGCGCCGCTGGTCGAGGGATCGACGACCCTGTTCAATTTCGTCCAGAATATCGGCCGGGTGCGGACCCGGGGGATCGAGCTGGCCGGGGAATGGCATGACGTGCTGCCCGGGCTCGACCTGTCGGGGAGCGTGACCCTGGTCGATCCCGAGATCGTCCGCGATCCCGCTTTCCTCGCGGCCGAGGGCAAGGATCCGCCGCAGGTGCCGCGCCGGCGCGCGACGCTGGTGGCGACCTGGCATGCCGACGCGCGGACCGCGCTGACGATCGCCGGGCGCACTTCGAGCCGGTCGTTCGCGACGATCGACAATAGCGACCGCGTCACCCACACCTATCAGGGGTTCGAGGGCTATGTCGTGATCGACGCGCGGGTGACCTACCAGGTGAACCGGCATCTCGAGCTGGCGGCGGGCGTCGAGAATGGAGGAAGCGACAGCTACTTCCTGTTCCACCCCTTCTCGCAGCGATCCTTCACGGCGGAGGTGGCGTGGCGGTGGTGATGGCGGCGTTGCGTGAGGATGAGCTTGTGCACGGCAAAGCGCGCCGGTTGCGGAATGACGACCGGAATGCCGGCCTCCCAAAGGGCGATGGTGGGAATCGGCTTGTACAGACAGAAATCGAGTTTCTGTCTGTACAAGCCGTTCCTGACGGCAGGGCGTGGCGATGGTGAGCCTGGGGCGCGGGACTGGACCGGGGACGTCGCTCTACCGGGCGGTGTGGCGGTGGCATTTTTATGCCGGGTTGTTCGTGCTGCCTTTGCTCGCCTGGATGGCGGCGACGGGTGGGCTCTACCTCTACAAGGCCGAGATCGAGCGGGCGCTCTACCATGACTGGATCGAGGCGCCGGCGATCGCGCCGCCGCTGCCGGCGGCCGAACTGATCGAACGGGTCGAGGCGCAGGTGCACGGGCGGGTGACGCAGATCATCCGGCCGGTCTCGGCGCGCGAGAGCTGGCGGCTGACCTACGATGCGTCCGGTGGGGTTGAGCGCATGGCGTTCGTTCGCGCCGATGTCGGGCTGGTGCTCGGGACGAGCCGGGCCGGCGGGCCGATGGAGACGTTGAAGGACTTGCACAGCCTGGCCTTCTTCGGGCCCATCGCCAATGCGCTGACCGAGATCGCGGCGGGCTGGGCGATCGTGCTGGTGCTGAGCGGAGTCTTCCTGTGGTGGCCGCGCGCCGGGAGCCGCGCGCTCTCGCTCGCCGGGCGGGTGGGGGAGCGGCGCTTCTGGCGCAACCTCCATGCCTCGGTCGGCGCGGTCGCGGGCGTGGTGATCCTGTTCCTGGCGCTGACCGGGATGCCGTGGACCCAGGTCTGGGGCGGGGCCTTTCACGATCTCGTCGCGGCGAGCGCGGGCGGGCGGCCGGCGGCGCCGGCGGCGGGTGGGGAGAGCGGCCATCACCACCATGACGCCCAGCTTCCCTGGACGCTGCGCGGCGCGCCGGAGCCGCGCGCGGGCATGGTGGGGGATATCGGTCCCGACCGGGCGATGGCGATCGCCGAGACGCGGGGGCTCGAAGCGCCTTATGCGCTCGACCTGCCGCAAGCGACGGGACAGCCCTATCGTATCGCGGCGACATCGGAGCAGACCGCGAAGACCCGTGTCCTCTACGTCGATCCGGCAAGCGGGCGCGTGCTCCAGGACGCGCGCTATGCCGATTTCGGCGCCGGCGCGAAATTGTTCGAATGGGGGATCGATACCCATCAGGGCCGGCAATATGGCGAGGCCAACCGGCTGGTCATGCTCGCTGGATGCATCGGCATGTTGCTGCTCGCGCTCAGCGCGCCGGCGATGTGGTGGAAGCGGCGGCGAGGCGGGCGGCTCACCGCGCCGCCGCCGCCGGAGGATGGGCGGCGAATGCGGGGGCTGACGGCGATGATGCTGGCGCTGGGGGCCTGCTTCCCTCTCACCGGCGCGACGATGGCGGCGGCGTGGCTGGCGGAAAAAGCGTGGAGCAAGATAAAACCATATAGGTAAAATATGTTGACAGCGGCGCGCTGATATGGCACAACCTCCACAAGCTCGACAAGTGTAGCCGATTCGGATCGGCGGTTGTTCGGGGGCGGGGGGCGAAGGCGCCCCACCGCATTTCGCGCAGTCCTCCTCCCGGAAATTCGGGGGAGGATGTTTTCTGGATCATCGTGGCCGGCGCGGAGGCTTCCGTCGCCGGCTTTTTGTCGCGTGGAGGAAAAGATGGCCGAGCTTTGCCACAGGAAGGGGGGCGGGGCGCAGATGAAGAATGTCGCGCGGCGGCGGCGGTTCGACGCGGCGCGGCAGGAGACTTTCTTCGCGACGCTGGCCGCGACCTGCAATGTCGTCGCCGCCTGCCGCCGCGCCGGCGTCCTGCCGAGCGGCGTCTATCGTTTGCGCCAGAAATCGGCCGTCTTCCGGACGCGCTGGGCGGCGGCGGTGCGCGAGGGCTATGCGCGGCTCGAGCTGGCGATGCTCGAGCGCATGATGAACGGCACGGTGAAGACGATCACCAGGCATGACGGATCGATCGAGACCGTCCACGAATATTCGAACGCGGTCGCATTGAGCCTCTTGAAGGTCCATCGCGAGGCCGCCGCCGAGATCGCGACCCGGCACGACCCGGCCGAGATCGAGGAAGCGCGCGACCGGATCGCGACGAAGATCGATCGGCTGCGCAAGCGGCTGGAGCCGCAAGAGGCGGGCGGCGGCGCGGACGAATGAGCCGCTCCAAGCTGCGCGAGAAGATGCTGATGCTCGCGCGCGCATCCCCCGAGCGGGCGCGGCGGCTGATCGCCAGCCTGACCCCCGCCGACGCGCTCGCCATCGACGCCGATTTCGAGGCCTGGGCCAATGACAGCCAGTGCGAGCCGCCCGCGATTGGCTGGCGGACCTGGCTGATGATGGCCGGGCGCGGCTTCGGCAAGACCCGCGCCGGCGCGGAATGGATCACGCGGCTGGCGACGCAGCGGGGACGGCCGGTGCGGATCGCGCTGGTCGGCGCGACGATCGACGAGGTTCGCAAGGTGATGGTGGAGGGCGAAAGCGGGCTGCTCGCGGTCGGCGCGCGCTACCGCAAGCCGCCGCGCTGGGAGCCTTCGCTGCGGCAACTGCGCTGGCCGGGCGGAAGCATCGCCGATGCCTATTCGGGCGAGAGCCCCGACGGCCTTCGGGGGCCGCAGCATCATTTCGCCTGGTGCGACGAGCTCGCCAAATGGGCGCGCGCCGAGGAGACCTGGACCAATTTGCAGCTGGGATTGCGGGCCGGGGCGCGGCCGCGCGCGCTGATCACGACCACGCCGCGGCCGCTGCCGTTCCTGAAGCGGATCGAAGCGGGGCGCTGGACGGTGACGACGCGCGGGCGGACCGACGAGAATGTGAATCTGAGCGAGTCGTTCCTGAGCGTGATGGCGGAAACCTATGGCGGCACGCGGCTCGGGCGGCAGGAGCTTGGCGGGGAGCTGATCGAGGAGGTTGAAGGGGCGCTTTGGACAAGGGCGCTGATCGAGCGGTGTCGGACAGACCCTCCCCCTAACCCCCTCCCGCAAGCGGGAGGGGGGACTTTGCGGCGGGTGGTCGTGGGGGTGGATCCGGCGGCGTCGGCAAAGGGCGATGCGTGCGGGATCGTGGTGTGCGGGCTTGGCGCCGACGGGAGGCTGCTGGTGCTCGACGATCGTTCGGCGGGGGGGCTGAGCCCGGAAGGATGGGCGCGCGCGGTGGTCACGGCGGCACAGGATTGGGGGGCGGAGCGCGTGGTCGCCGAGACCAACCAGGGCGGCGAGATGGTCGCCGCGACTCTGCGGAGCGTCGATGCGGCGCTGCCGGTCAAGGCGGTGAGGGCGCGCTACGGCAAGGCGCAGCGGGCGGAACCGGTCGCGGCCTTGTTCGAGGCGGGCAAGGCGGGGTTCGCCGGCGCCTTTCCCGAGCTGGAGGACGAATTGTGCGGCTTGCTGCGCGGCGGCGGCTATGACGGGCCGGGAGGAAGCCCGGATCGCGCCGACGCGATGGTGTGGGCGATGACGGAGCTGATGCCGGGCGGAGAGAGGATGCCCCGGGTGCGTGGGCTTTAGGAGAGCAAGCATGAAATGGTTCGGCCGGAAGGCCGCTCGGGAAGCCGGGCGGCCTTTTCTGTTTTCGGGGATTGCGGGGCGGTTTGCGGGGGAGCCCTGGCCGCGCAGCTATGAGGGGCAGGTGCGCGAGGCGATGGTCGGCAATGCGATCGCGCAGCGGGCGGTGCGGCTGGTGAGCGAGAGCGTGGCGGGGGTGGTGGTTGTGGCGGAGGCCGTGCCGGCCCCTCCACCATTCGCCGTTGGCGAACGGTCCCCCTCCCCGTTCCGGGGAGGACTGGTGGCGCCGGCGCTGCTTGAGATGGTGGCGATGCATCTGTTGTTGCACGGCAATGCGTTCGTGCGGGTGATCGAGGATGGCGAGGGCGCGCCGGCGGAATTGTTCGCGCTCAGGCCCGAGCGGGTGACGATCGAGGCGGATGCGCGGGGATGGCCTGCCGCTTATGTCTATAAGGTCGGCGAGGCGCGGACCCGGATCTTGGCGCGCGACGGGCTGGGGCGGCCGGGGGTCGTTCATCTCAAGGCCGCGCATCCGATCGACGATCATTACGGGCTCGGCTGTCTGGGCGCGGCGGCGCCGGCGGTGGCGGTGCACAATGCGTCGGCGCGCTGGCACAAGGCGTTGCTCGACAATGCGGCGCGGCCTTCCGGGGCGCTGGTCTATGAGCCCGGCGACGGGGCGGGGCTTTCCGGCGAGCAATATGCGCGGCTCAAGGCCGAGATGGAGGCGCAGTTCCAGGGCAGCGCCAATGCCGGGCGGCCGCTGCTGCTGGAGGGCGGCCTCAAATGGCAGGCGATGAGCCTGACCCCGGCGGACATGGATTTCGTCGGGCTGAAGGCGGCGGCGGCGCGGGAGATCGCCTTGGCCTTTGGCGTGCCGGCGATGCTGCTCGGGCTGCCGGGCGACAATACCTACGCCAATTACAAGGAGGCGAACCGGGCGCTGTGGCGGCTGACCGTGCTGCCGATGGCGGGGCGGATATTGAGCGGGATCGGCGACGGGCTCTCGGCGTGGTGGCCGGGGCTGAGGCTTTCCGTCGACATCGACCAGGTGACGGCACTGCACGAGGACCGCGAAGCTTTGTGGCGGGCGGTGACGGCGGCGGATTTCCTGACGATGGAGGAGAAGCGCGAGATGCTTGGGTTCGGGCCGAAGACGACAGCCTAGCCGTCAGTTCAGCGGAAGCCCGAATCGCACTTTCCTTCAACAATCTCAGCAAAGGCACCGAGATCCCAGCTCTCGCTGGGATGACGAGAGGTGGAAACATGACCAACAATGCATCGATGCTGGCGCTGCTCGTCGCGCAGGCGGAGGGGCAGGGGGCGGACCTCGTCACGCTGCGCGCCCTCATCGAGGAAGCGAGCGGGGTGGGGGCGGAGCGGGCGCTCGCCGCGCTCGGGCTCAGGGACGAAAATGCGCGGCGGGACATGGACGAATTGCGCGAGCTGCTCAGGGCATGGCGGGATGCGAAGAAATCGGCGCTTTCCGCGGCGGTGGGCTGGGTGGTGCGGATCGGGCTGGCGCTGCTGGTCGCGGGGATCGCGGTGAAGGTGGGGTTGATCGCGGCGATCCGGGCTTAGAAGAAACGGTTCAGAGAAGGCGCGAAGCCGCGGAGACAAGGGCAAGAAGAAATTGGGTTCGCGCGGAGACGCGGAGGCGCGGAGAGTCAGCACATTTCCCCTTTCGCGAAGCGGGCCTCCATTCGATCGTGCCATCAAGGGAACAGCCGGCTTCGCCGGGAAGAGAAGCCGACCTTGGTCCCTCCGCGCCCCCGCGCGAATCCAATTTCCCTTCTTCGCGGCTTCGCGCCTTCTCTGAACCAATTTCCTATCGGGAGACGGACATGCGTTTTGCCGGTTATGCGGCGATTTTCGGGCGGGCGGATCGGGGCGGGGATGTGATCCGGGCCGGGGCGTTCGCGCGATCGCTCAAGAAGGGCGCGGTGCCCCTGCTGTGGCAACACGACGCGGCGCGGCCGATCGGGCGGATCGAATATCTGCGCGAGGATCGGCGGGGGCTTCGGGTGATCGCCCGGCTGGTGGATGCGCGCGCGGCAGGGCTGTTGAAGGGGCGGGCGGTGACGGGGCTGAGCTTCGGCTATCGGGTGCGGGAGGCGGCGGGCGAGGCGCCACGCGAACTCGTCGATCTCGATCTTATCGAGGTGAGCCTGGTGACCTTGCCGATGCAGCCCAGGGCGCGGGTGCATGCGGTGGAAGATTGAGGCTGGACTCGGGCGCGCGCCGGAGTGACCTTGGCGTCATGGGAAAGCTCAAGCGCAAGCAGTACGAAAAGCGCCTCGCGCCGATGCGGCGCGAGCTCAATGACATGGCGCGCTGGGCGCAGGCGACCGGGCAGCGGATCATCGTCCTGTTCGAGGGGCGCGACACCGCCGGCAAGGGCGGCGCGATCGAGGCGGTCTCCGGAACGCTGAACCCGCGCATATGCCGGGTGGTGGCGCTCGCCAAGCCGACCGACCGCGAGGCCCAGCAATGGTATTTCCAGCGCTATGTCGCGCATTTGCCGGCGGCCGGGGAGATCGTGCTGTTCGACCGGAGCTGGTACAACCGTGCCGGGGTCGAGCGGGTGATGGGATTTTGTACCGAGGCGCAGGCCGAGGCGTTTCTGGAGGCGGTGCCGGGGTTCGAGAAGCACCTGATCGAGGACGGCATCTTGCTGTTCAAATATTGGCTATGCTGCGACCAGGAACGCCAGGAGGAGCGGTTCGAGGAGCGGCTCGAGGATCCGCTGAAACGCTGGAAACTCTCGCCGGTCGATGTCGAGGCGCGGGCGAAATATGACGATTACACCAAGGCGCGCGAGGCGATGCTGGAGGCGCCGCATACGAAGTGGGCGCCGTGGACCCTGGTCGATTTCAACGATCAGAAATTGGGGCGGCTGACGCTGGTGCGGGATTTGCTGGACCGGCTGCCGGACACGAAATTGCCGGAGCCGCAGGTGGATTGGCCGCCGCTCAAGGGCAAGCCGCATAAGGAGCGGTATGGGGTGCTGGAGCCGATCGGGGATTTTCCGGTCTAGGCGGTCAGACGCCGAGCCATTCGAGGCCGTTCGGCAGATCGTCGGCACTGTATAGGATTTGCAGGACACGGCGGCGGGCGGGTTGTCTCGCGCGATCGGAGGCATGGAGGATGGGCGTAGCGTAGAGCCACAGATCGCCAGCTTTCGCGCGGCAGGAGGTCTCGCCGCATTTGGCGACCGCCAATGCAATGTCGGGCTCGGCGACGCGGCCGAGGCGATGGGAGCCTGGCGCGACCAGGAGCGGGGCGTTGTCCGGGCCGACGGGATCGAGATGGATGCGCGCGGTCAGCATGGATTCGAGGATCGCGAAGGGCGGCACGGCGTGGGCGAGGCCATGCTTCACCGTCCAATCGGTGAAGCCGGGCGTGTCGACGCGGCGGCATACGGCGATGGTGCGGTCCTGGTGCCAGCCGAGGGCCCAGTTGCGATTCGGTGATTTGTCGAAGAGGACGGCGCGGACAGGGCGGCCGGCGCCGCCGAGGAGCGATCGTGCGATGGCGGTGGCGGGTTCGATCGCTTCCGTGAGGCCGGGGGTCGGTTCGAGGCGGGTGCCGGGACGATCGCCGAGGGTGTCGCCGACCAGGGCTGCCAGGGTTTCGAGCTGGGTTGGCAAGAAGGCGGCCGGGAAGAGTTGGGCGCCGTCGGGATCGAGCTTCATGGGGGTGGGATAACCCGGCTTTCGAAAAGAGGAAAACGGTTCGGGGAAGGCGCGAAGGCACTAAGGAGGCAAAGGAAGAAGAAAAGAGCGAGGTTCGCGCGGAGACGCGGAGGCGCGGAGAGGCCGAGCCCTGCTCCTGTTTCCGGCGAAGCCGGATGCTCCTTTGATAGCACGATCGAATGGAGGCTCGCTTCGCGAGTGGGGAAGTGTGCGGACTCTCCGCGCCTCCGCGCCTCCGCGTCTCCGCGCGAACCCTAACTATTTTCTTCACGCCCCTTCGACGCCGCCTGCGGCGTCGCTCAGGACAGGCTTCGCGCCTTCCCCGAACCGTTCCCTGCCCGCCTCTGGCGGGCTTTTTTTGTTTCTGAAGTAGGAGAGAGTGAACATGATCGAGGTGAAGGCGGATGCGTTGGAGGCGTCTTTCGAGGCGCTGGAGCGGGAAGATGAGGATGTGGCGGCGCTGCGCGGCGAGGTGGCGGCGTTGAAGGCGCGGGTCGAGGCGCAGGGCCCCTCCACCACGCCGCTGCGCGGCGCGGCCCCCCTCCCCGAGGCAAGCTCGGGGAGGAATTGGGATGCTCGGCCGGTGTTGTCCGGCGCGAAGTCGGAGAGCTCGCCGTTCGTCGATCGCTATCTGAGGAAGGGGCTCGAGGCGGGCGTGGAGTTGAAGGCGATGTCGGGGGCGTCGGACGGGGCCGGGGGTTATGCGGTGCCGGACGAGCTCGATCAGCAGATCGAGCGGACGTTGGCCGCGATCTCGCCGATCCGGGGAATCGCCAATGTCGTCCGGGTGGGCAGCGCCGGCTATCGCAAGCTGGTGACGAGCGGCGGGACGCCGTCGGGCTGGGTCGCCGAGACGGCGGCGCGGCCGGAGACCGACACGCCCGATTTCCACGAGGTCGCGCCGCCGTTCGGCGACCTTTACGCCAATCCGGCGGCGTCGCAGGCGATGCTCGACGATGCGGCGTTCGACGTCGAGGCATGGCTTGCGGGCGAGATCGCGGCGGAGTTCGCGCGGGCGGAAGGAGCGGCATTCGTTTCGGGCAACGGCACGGCAAAGCCCAAGGGCTTTCTCGCCGCGCCCAATGCGGCGACGGCGGATGGCGTGCGTGCGTTCGGAACGCTCCAATACCTCGCCACCGGCGTTTCCGGCGGGTTTCCGGCGAGCGACCCGCAGGACATCCTCGTCGACCTCGTTCAGGCGCTGCGTTCGCCCTACCGACAGGGCGCTTCGTTCGTGATGAATTCGGCGACGGCGGCGCGCATCCGCAAGTTCAAGACGACCGACGGCGCGTTCATCTGGCAGCCGGGGCTGGTGGCGGGGCAGCCCGACACCTTGCTCGGCTATCCGGTGGTCGAGGCCGAGGACATGCCCGACGTGGCGGCGGATTCGCTGTCGATCGCGTTCGGCAATTTCAGGGCCGGCTATCTGATCGCCGAGCGCGGCGAGACGCAGATCCTGCGCGATCCTTATACCAACAAGCCGTTCGTGCATTTCTACGCGACGCGGCGCGTGGGCGGGCAGCTGATGAACAGCGAGGCGATCAAGCTGCTGAAATTTTCGGCGTAAAGCCCCCTCCCTGCACGCAGGGAGGGGGTTGGGGGGTGGGTGCGTTTTCCGGAAGCGCATTGCCGGCGGAGACCACACCCACCCCTAACCCCTCCCTGTTTCCAGGGAGGGGAAAAGAGGGCGCTTGCGTCCTCCCTTATGCGCCGGGCCGGTTCCCCTTGCCGGTCCGGCGCACCCATTTTTCATCATGAGAGGCCGGATATGGCATTGTTCTTCGCGGACCTGGTGCGCGAGGCGAGCTGGGGCGTGGGCGACGGCGACCTGCCTTTGGGTGGGGCGTTGCCCGGGCATCGCAGCTTCGCCGACGCGGTGCCGCCGGGCGCGCGCTTTCATTATGCGATCTGCGGCGTCACCCATCCCGACCAATGGGAGACGGGCGAAGGCGCGATCGGCGATGACGGGACGCTGGCGCGCACGCCGATCGCCTCCTCGAACGGCGCTGGCGCGATCGATTTCTCGACCGGCCTCAAGACGATCGCGCTGACCGTCGCGGCGGCCTGGTTCGCGGCGCGCGAGTCGAGCCCGGACGATCCGGCGGCGCTCGACGACAAGGCCGATCTTGCCGGCGCCGACTTCACCGGGCCATTGAGCGCGCCGAGCCTCGCTCTGGCGGCGCCGCTCGATATCGCCAGCGGCGGCACCGGCGGCGCGGATGCCGCGGCGGCGCGCGCCGGCCTTGGTCTCGCCATTGGCGCCGACGTGGAGGCGCACGATCCGACCCTCACCGCGCTGGCCGGGCTCGGCGCGGCGGCCGGGCTGATCGAGCAGACCGGCGCGGATGCATTCGCCAAGCGCGCGATCGGCGCCGGCGCGGCGGGCGACATCCTGAGCCGCGCGGATGGCGACGGCCGCTATCTGGCGGGCGACGCCGCATCGGCCTTCGGCCTCGGCTTGATCGGCGATGCGAACCCCGGCGCGGCGCGCGTGACGATCGGCCTTGGCAGCGCGGCGACGCGGGACACCGGCACGAGCGGCGCCAATGTGCCGCTGCTCGACGGCGCCAATAGCTGGAGCGCGGACCAGGCGATCGCGGGCACGATGAGCGCGCGGCACATCAACGCCGATCATCCGGGCGGCGCCTATGCGACCTGGTTCATCGGCGGCGCCGGGCGCGGCGATATCGGCACCGGCAACCAGATCCTGGGCGGCGGATCGAGCGACGATTTCGCGATCTCGTCGCGGTCGAGCGGCGACCTGGTGCTCGGCAACAACAGTGTCGCGATCGCGCGCATCGCAAACTCCGGCCTCAAGCTCGCCGGCGCGCTCCAGGCCGGCGATCCGGCGCAGACCGGGCTCGGCGCCGGCACGAAGCTCCAGATCGCGGTCGGCGACGACAGCGCGGTCTATCAGCAGATCTACCAGAACGGCCGCGAGAGCTGGACGATCGGGATGAGCGCGGGCGATCCGACGCTGCGCTGGCGGGCCAGCAACGCGACGCTGATGACGCTCGACAATGCCGGCACGCTCGCGGTGGGCGGGATCGAGACCGGCTATCGCGACCTTCCGCTCGTCACCGGCGCGATCGAGCGGGGGAAATGTTTCGTCACCGCCGCCGGCTTCACGCTGCACCCGGGCGCGGCGGCGGGGAGCCTCTATCGGGTCTATAACGACAGCGCCGGCGCGATCACGGTGACGCAGGGCTCGGGGCTGACGCTGCGGCTCGCGGGGACGGCGTCGAGCGGCAGCCGGACGATCGCCCAGCGCGGCCTTGCCACGATCCTGTTCCTGTCCACCAGCGAGGCCGTGCTGTCCGGCACGGGCGTGTCGTGACCGGCGCGGCGATCGCGGCGCAGGCTTTGGCCGACGCCGCCCTGCGGCTGCTCGCCACCGAATATGGCGGGCCGCGACCGACGGGGGTGCGCGAGCGCGACCGGCCGGCGCCGGCCCCGGCGCCGATGCGTGCCGAACGGCCCTGACGCGCCGGGCGATGCGACGACACCGATCCAGCGAAGGACGATGACATGAGCTTCTATCTCAAGGATCCGCAATCGCGGGTCGATTATGCGATCGACTGGTCGGGCTATCTCGACGGCCAGACGATCGCGACCAGCGAATGGACGGTAAGCCCGGCCGAAACGGGCGGAATCGCGATCGAGGAGGCGAGCTTCGACCTCGATCGCAGCGCCGCGCGGCTTTCGGGCGGGATCGTGGGGCGCATCTATTGCGTCGCCAACCGCGTGACCCTTTCGGACGGCAGCGCCGACGAGCGTTCGATCACGCTGCGCGTGGAGGAACGATGATGGGGGTCTCGACGATCGCGGCCGGCGCCATGCCGGTGCCGCTCGACGAGGTGAAGGCGCTGCTCCGGATCGGCGCGAGCGACGAGGATGCGCTGCTCGCCGGCATGGTGCGCGCCGCGGCGACCTTGTGCGAACGCTTCACCGGGCGGTTGCTGATCGCGCGGGAGGTGAACGAGGTGCTGGGGAGGGGCGGCGGCTGGCAGCGGCTCGGCGCCGCGCCGGTGCAGGCGATCGAGGAGATCGCGGCGCTCGATCTCGCGGGCGACGCGGCGGCGCTCTTGGTCGATGACTATGCGGTCGATATCGACGCGCGCGGCGAGGGCTGGGTGCGGCTGCTCGTATCGTCCGGGGAGACGCGCGTGCGGGTGCGCTATATCGCCGGGATGGCGGCGACGCCAGGCGAGCTGCCCGAGGCGCTGCGCCAGGGTGTCGCGCGGCTCGCCGCCCATTTCTTCCTGCAACGCGACGCCGCGGCCGAGACGGAGCCGCCGGCGGCGGTGACCGCCTTGTGGCGGCCGTGGCGGCGGCTGAGCATCGGATGAGGGGCGGGCGATGAGCGGAACCGAGAGCCAGGATGCGGGTGGGGCGCTGGCGGCGGCGATCGTCGCCGCCGTGTCGGCGATCCCCGGCCTCAACGGATGCGGCGAGGGGCGGCCGACGGTGGCGGCCCCACCTTATGCGACGATCGAGATCGGGGCGGAGCGCGACTGGGGCCACAAGACCGGCGCGGGCCGCGAGATCGTCTTTCGGCTCGTGCTGCGCGACGAGGGGGAGTCGCCGGCGCGGCTGCGCGCGCTGATGGCGCGGGCCGATGCGGCGCTGGCGGCGGCGGCGGGCGGGCTTTCCGGCTGGGCGCTGGTATCGCTGGTCATGTTGCGCGGCACGACCGCCGGCGCAAGGCCGCGCCTATGGGCCTGCACGCGCGATTACCGCGCGCGGATGCTCGCCCGCTGAACGGATTCTAGTGCGGCGCCGCCGGCGTCGTCGCCATTTCGAAGCGTTCGTGGAAATTGGTGCGAGAATCCTCGATCTCTTCGTTCGCCGCGTCCTGGGCCGCGGCGGGCGCCGAATGAAGCGCGCTTTCGCGCTGCAGGATCACGTTGCGATAGGCCGCTTCCTGGGTGGTGCATTGCTGCGGATAAGCGGCGTTGAACGCATCCATCGTCGCATGAGACTCGATGCTTTGCTGCATATAGGCGCGCAGGCAGGTGTTGAACGCATCCCGCTGCGTGCGGGTGGTGTCGTTCTGCATCCCCGCGCCCGCAAGTGCGAAAGCCAAGACGGTAGAGATCATCTGCCTCTCCCAATTCATCCGGGGTTAACGAACAGGAGATTGCTGCATGAGCGCGGAAAAGGGAAGCGCATTTTTGCTGAAGATCGGCGATGGCGCGGCGCCGCCGGTCTATGCGACCGTGGCCGGGATGCGGACCACGCAGATGAGCGTGAACGGCGAGGCGGTGAACGTCACCAGCAAGGAAAGCGGCGGCTGGCGCGAGCTGTTGTCGGGCGCGGGCGTGCGATCGGTGTCGGTCGCGGCGAGCGGCATCTTCACCGGATCGGCGGCCGAGACGCGGCTCAAATCCAACGCGCTGGGCGGGACGCTCGACGATTACGAATTGTCGTTCGAGAGCGGCGAGCGGCTGCGCGGGCGGTTCCTGGTGGCGCGGCTCGATTATGCCGGCGACTATAATGGCGAGCGCACCTATGCGCTGGCGCTGGAAAGCTCCGGCGCGGTGGCCGCGGCATGAGCGCGGTTGCGAATCCCGCGCGGGGCGAAGCCAGCCTGACGATCGGCGGGCGGACGATTTTGCTGCGCCCGAGCTTCGCGGCGTTGGTCGCGGCGGAGGCGGCATTGGGGCCGCTGTTCGCACTGGTCGAACGGGCGGCGGCGGGCGAGCTCAAGCTTGGCGAGATCGCCGAGCTGGTGTGGCATTGCATCGCGGAGCGGGCGGAGAGCTTGACGGTCGCGCAGGTCGGCGAGGCGTTGGCGGAGCTTGGGCTCGCCGAGGTTGCGCCGATCCTCAAGGCGCTGCTGACGCAGATCCTGCACGGCCGTGTTTAGCGACGGCGCGGCACGGCTGGCGGGGATCGCCGGCGCGCTGCTGGGCTGGCGGCCGGACGAATTCTGGCGGGCGACGCCGGGCGAGCTGGCCGCGATCCTCTCGGCGTTCAAACCGGAGGTGACGGCGGTCGAGGCGGACGATCTCGTCCGGCTCAAGGAGATGTTTCCAGATGGATGACGAGATCGAGGGCGCGCTGGTCAGCGTGCGCGCCGACACGGCCGGCTTCGCCCGCGACGTGGCGGCGATGCGCGGCGAGCTGGAAGGGCCGCTGGCGCAGGGCGCGGACAGAGCCGGGCGGGCGATCGAAGGCGCGCTGACGCGGGCGCTGAGGACCGGCAAGCTCGGCTTCGACGATTTGCGGCGGACGGCGCTGGCGGCGCTGGCCGACATCGCCTCGGCGGCGATCCGCGGCGGGCTGGGCGCGATCTTCGGCGGCGGGAGCGGGATCGGCGGGCTGATCGGCGCGGTCCTTGGCGCGCCGGGCAAGGCGATCGGCGGGCCGGTCTCGCCGGGGCGGCCCTATCTGGTCGGCGAGCGGGGCCCCGAGCTGTTCGTGCCGACGGCGAGCGGGCGGATCGAGGCGGGGCAAGGCGGGGCGCGCGACGTGCGGGTGAGCATCAGCATCAACGCGCCGGCGGACGCATCGCCGCAGGCGCTGAAGGCATCGAGCCGGCAGGTCGCGCGGGCAGTGCGCCAGGCCCTGCTCCAGGCCGGGGATTGAGCGATGGGCGATTGGCTGGCGAGCGCGGCGAGCGCGCGCACGTTCGGGACGGTGAAACGGTTCGATCCGCTTTACTGGACCGTCGATTTTCCGCGGCCGATGATGGCGAGCCTCGTCACCACCGCGCCGGACGCGCTGCGGATCGAGGCGGTCTTCTATCGGAAGGACGATCTCGCCGGTTTGATCTGGGAGGCGGAGGACAGCCGCGATCATGTGCTGCTGCGCTACGAGACGGCGCGGGATTTCCGGCGGTGCCGGCTTTCATTCCGCTGGCGTTCGAGCGGGATCATGGCGCTTGACGCGGTCAACGGGCCGACGCTGACGATCGAGGGCCGGGATGCGAGCGGCGCGGCGAAAAGCTGGTTCGTGCGGCTGTGGAATTATGCGGATGGCACGCCGGAGGATGCGGCCGTGCGGCTCGACTTCGCGGCGCTGGCCGGCGGTTGGGAGAAGGACGACCCGGTCTTTGCCGGCGACGTGGACCGGATGTTCATCAGCCTGGTCCCGCCAGGCTACGACGCCAGCGACGCGATGCTCGAGGCGCCGGCTTCGGGCTGGGTCGAGCTGACCGGAATCGCCTGCGACGGATCGGGATCGGTGCTGGCGATCGGCGACGCGCTGGTGCCCGAGCACGATCTTCGGATCGCGACCGGCTATGACGATCTCTACAATTTGACGCCGGCGCGGATGCTGCGGAATATCGTCCAGCTCGGCTATCGCGGGGTCATCAATCATTATGTCGGGATGAGCCATTATTTCGGGCTCGACGGCGACCTCAAGGCGAGCGGCGGATTGAACGCGCCGTGCATCGCCTGGCATCGCGATTTCCTGGCGCGGGCGAAGACGCTCGGCTTCGAGGTGATCCTGTCGCTGTCCTACGAGCTGCTCGACCAAAATTGCCCGGAGGACTGGAAGCAGCGCGCGGCGAATGGCGATCCGGCGCTGACCGGCTGGGAGCCGCCATCGGCGCTGCTGTCGCCGGCCAATGCGGATGCGATGGCGTGGTTGCGGGGAGTTGCGGCGGCGTTTGCCGGGCTTGCGGTGGAGGCGGGGCTGCCGGTCCGGTTCCAGATCGGCGAGCCCTGGTGGTGGGTGACGGCGGGCGGCGCGATCTGCCTGTACGACGACGCCGCCGTCGCGGCGTTCGCGCCGGCGGCGATCGACGATGTGCGTGGAGTGCTCGACGAGGCGCAGAAGGCGTCGCTCGATGCCGCCGGGGACGCGCTGGCGGACTCGACGGCGGCGCTGGGCGCGGCGGTGCGGGCGGTGGCCGATGACGCGGAGCTGCTGCTTCTCGTCTATCTGCCGACGGTGTTGAGCGGGCCCGAAACGCGGCGGGCCAACGTGCCGCCCGGCTGGGCGGCGCCGGCCTTCGACGTGCTCCAGCTCGAGGATTATGAGTGGGTGACGGGCGGACGGCGCGCCGCTTCGGCCCAGGGCGCGGCCGCGATCGGCGCGCGGCTCGGTCATGCGGCGGTGGCGCGGCATTATTTCGCGGGGTTCGTGCGCGATCCGGCCGACCGCGGCGATTGGCGGGCGATCGCCGGGGCGGTGCGCGACGCGCAGGCGAGAGGCGTCGCCGAGGTTTTCGTGTGGGCGCTGCCGCAGGTGCTGCGTGACGGGTTCGTCTGGTTTGGAGGAGAAGAGCCGGTGGAGGCTTTCGACGACGTGCGCTTTCCTATCGCGCTTGGCCGGGCGGCCAGCGTCGAGCCGACTTTCTCGACCCAGATCGTGACGACGGCGAGCGGGGCGGAGCAGCGCAATGCGGACTGGGCCGACGCGCGGCTGAGCTTCGATGCGGGGCCGGGGGTGCGCGGCGAGGCGGAACTGCACGACCTGATCGCCTTCTTCCGCGCCCGGCGCGGGGCGGCTGCGGGGTTCAGATTCGAGGATCCGTTCGACAACAGCTCGAAAGGGATGACCGGGGAGCCAGGGACGGCGGATCAGGCGATCGGGACCGGCGACGGGGTTTCGACCGAATTTCCTTTGGTGAAGCATTATGGCGGACAGGTGCGGCGGATCACCCGGCCCGTGGGCGGGACGGTGCGGGTGTCGGTGGATGGGGCGGAGCGGATCGGCGGCTGGTCGCTCGGCGGGAAGGGCGTGATCGCCTTCGATGAGCCGCCGGGCGCGGGCGCCGAGGTGGCGGCGGGCTTCCGCTTCGACGTGCCGGTGCGCTTTGCCGAGGACAAGCTGGTGGTGGGTTTGGCGACCTTCGCGGCCGGCGAGGCGCCGTCAGTGCCGCTGATCGAGATCAGGGAGTAGGAAATTAGAAAATCCTCCCTTCGAGGGGAGGTGGCGCGCGAAGCGCGACGGAGGGGTGTCAGCGGTCGAGAATGACTCTCTGAGTCCGACACCCCTCCACCATTCGCCTGCGGCGAACGGTCCCCCTCCCCTCGAAGGGGAGGATTTTGATGGTGCAGGAAACGCAAATGACCGAATTTCTCGACCGCGACCTTGCGAGCGTGGCGATCTGTTGGCGGCTGGAGCGGCGGGATGGGGTGGCGCTTGGGTTCACCAGCCATGATCGCGATCTCGTCATCGGCGGGCTCACCTATCGCGCGGCGCCGGGGATGCTGCCGTCCGAGATCACTTTGACCGACGGCTTCGATGCCGACGGGCTCGACATCAAGGGCGCGCTGACCAGCGATGCGATCCGTGCCGACGATCTTGCCGCCGGGCGGTGGGACGGGGCGGCCCTCACCGTGTTCATGACCGATTGGGAAGCGCCGGGGGCCGAGACGCTGGCTTTGGCGCGCGGGACGCTCGGCGAGGTCAGCGTCGACGGCGCCGCGTTCGAGGCCGAATTGCGCGGGCCGACGGCGGCGCTCGACCGGCCGGTGGTCGAGCAGACCTCGCCCGAATGCCGCGCCGCGCTTGGCGGCAAGAGGTGCCGGATCGACATGGCGGCGCGCACGCGGATCACTCGGGTGGTCGCGGCGGAGAATGGCGAGATCGAGGTGGCCGACGCGGCGGGGGCCAATGCTTATGCTTATGGCCGGCTGCGCTGGATCGGCGGGGCGAACAGCGGGCTTTCCAGCGCGATCCTGCGCTCGGACGGCGTGCATCTGACATTGCGCGATCTGCCGGCGTTCGCGGCCCAGCCGGGCGATCTCGTCCAGATCGCCGAGGGCTGCGACAAGAGCCTGGCGACCTGCGCCGGGCGTTTCGCCAACACCGCCAATTTCAGGGGCGAGCCCCATCTGCCGGGGATCGACCTTCTGACCCGCTATCCCGGGGCCTAAGCCCCCTTTCACGACGAGGAGAAAGACCATGCGGCTTCGCGCCTGCATCGCATTGCTGTTGCTTGCCATTGGCGGCTGCGCCCAGATTCCCGACCATATCAGGGTCGAGGTCGATGGCGGCAGCATCGATTTCCAGAAGACCCAGCCGCCGGCCGATCCCGTCGGCAATGCGGCCGATCCGGATGCGAACGGCGTCGATGACGACGGACGCTGAGTGGATCGTTACGCGAGCACGCGCGCTGATCGGCGCGCGGTTCCGACCGCAGGGCCGGAGCGCGGCGTCCGGGGTCGATTGCGTGGGGCTGGCCGCGGCGGCGATCGGGGCGCCGGCGCCCGCCGGTTATCGTCTTCATGGCGGATCGGCCGCGCGCGTCGCGGCGGAGCTTCGCAAGGCGGGGCTGGCGCCGGCCGGCGAGATGGCGGCGGGCGACGTGCTGCTGATGCGCTCCGGGCCGCGGCAGCTCCACCTCGGCATCTGGACGGGCGACGGGATGGTCCACGCCGATGCCGGCCTGAGGCGCGCGGTCGAGCGGCCGGGCGATCCCGCCTGGCCCGTGATCGGCATCTGGCGATCGAACCGAAGGAGCTGACATGGCGACGCTTATCCTGACCGCGGTCGGCACCGCGATCGGCGGGCCGATCGGCGGCGCGCTTGGCGCGATCGCCGGGCAGGCGATCGACCAGAGGCTGCTCGCGCCCAAGGCGCGCCAGGGGCCGCGGCTCGGCGATCTTTCGGTCCAGACCTCGTCCTATGGCGCCGCGATCCCGCGTCTTTTCGGCTCGCTGAGGGTCGCCGGGACGGTGGTCTGGGCAACCGACCTGGTCGAGACCCGATCGACGACCGGCAACGGCAAGGGCCAGCCCAAGACCGTCAATTACGCTTATTCGGCGAGCTTCGCGGTCGCCTTGTCGGGGCGGCCGATCCGGGGCGTGGGACGGATCTGGGCCGACGGCAAGCTGCTGCGCGGCGCCGGCGGCGACTTCAAGAGCGCGACCGGCTATCGCCTCTATACCGGCGGCGAGGACCAGGCGGTCGATCCGCTGATCGCGTCCGCCGAAGGGCTGGACCAGACGCCCGCCTTTCGCGGCATCGCCTACGCGCTGTTCGAGGATTTCCAGCTCGAGGATTACGGCAACCGCATTCCGTCGCTCACCTTCGAGATCGAGGCGGATGCGGGCGCGGTGGCGATCGGCGACATCGCCAGCGACCTGGCCGGCGGCGCGGTGATCGGGGCGGCGACGCCGACGCTCGGCGGCTATGCGGCGAGCGGCGACAGCGTGCGCGGCGCGATCGCGGCGCTTTCGGACGTCGTGCCGCTGTCGCTTGCCGATGACGGGACCGTCCTGCGGCTGATCGTTCCCGGCGGCGATGCAACGATGCTGGCCGCGGCCGAGGAAACGACACGGCGCGCATTGGTCCGCCGGGCCATCGACAGCGTACCGGACGAGGTCAGCCTCACTTATTACGACCGGGACCGCGACTATCAGGCCGGGCTCCAGCGCGCGGCGGCCGGGGGCGGTCCGGGACGCAACGCCGATCGGCTGAGCCTGCCGGCCGCATTGCCGGCGGGCGCGGCCAAGGGGCTTGCCGAATATCGGCTGGCGGCGCTGCGCGCCGGGCGGGTCAGCGCCAAAGCCGGCTATGGCTGGCGTCACGCCGCCCTCCGCCCGGGCGGGCTGGTTCGGCTCGATGGCCAAAGCGGGCTCTGGAAGATCTCGCGCTGGACATTGGGGCCGATGAGCACGGCGCTGGAGCTTGGCGGGGTGCCGGGCGGTTCGCCGCCCGAGGCCACGGCCGATTCCGGGCGTCCGATCGCCGCGCCCGACCTCGTCCAGGGACCGACGACGCTCCGGCTTTACGACCTTCCCCTCGGCAGCCCGCCGGCCGGCACGCCGTTGCTCTTCGCGTTCGCCGCCGGGGCGAGCGCCGGCTGGCGGCGGGCCGATCTCATCGCAAGCTTCGACGGCGGGGAGAGCTGGCAGCCGGCGGGGCGCGCCGGGCCGGCGACGATCGGGACCGCGCTGACCGCGCTGCCGGCGCGGCCTTCGACCTTGTTCGATGCCGACTCCTCGGTGGAGGTCGCGCTGCTCAACGACGCGATGTGGCTCGAAGGCGCGAGCGACGACGCCCTGGCGGGCGGCGCCAATCTCGCGCTCGTCGGCGACGAGCTCGTCCAGTTCGGCAATGCCGAATGGCTGGGCGAGCGACGGTTCCGGCTGTCGCGGCTGCTGCGCGGTCGGCGGGGCACGGAATGGGCGGCGCCCGGCCACGTTGCCGGCGAGGATTTCGCGCTGATCGCAAGCGACCGGCTGGTCACCCTCACCGCGCCGGAGGGGTCGATCGGCGGCACGGCCCAAATGAGCGCGCACGGGATCGGCGATCCGGCGGATGTCGTCGCCGCGAAGGCGATCGAGGGTGCCGCACTGCGCCCACCCGCGCCGGTGCACCTGACGGCGGCGCGGCAGGCGGACGGCGGCATCCTGGTGCGCTGGGTGCGCCGGAGCCGCGACGGCTGGAGCTGGCCGAACGGGGCGGACACGCCGCTCGGCGAGCAGGCGGAGGCCTATCGTCTCGACATTTCGGGCGACGGCTTCGCGCGCCAGGTCGCGCTCTCCGAGCCCGCCTTCCTCTACAGCGCGACGGCGCAGGCGGCCGATGGCGCCGCCGCGCCGATCGGGTTCGCGATCGTCCAGCTCGGCACCTACGCCGCCTCGCGCGCGGCGCAATTCACACTCGATTGAACGGAGGTCGTAAAGGTGAGCGAAGTCAGCCCGCGCTTTTCACTGCCATTCCTCGTGCCCGGTCAGGCGCAGAAGGAAGCCTTCCACAACGAAGCCTTGCTCGCCCTCGACGGCGTCGTGCATGCCGCCGTCGAGGGCGCGCCGGCCGGAACGCCGCCCGAAGCCACGTCCGAAGGCCAGAGCTGGATCGTCGGAGCGGGGGCGACGGACGCCTGGGCCGGCCGGGACGAGAGCCTCGCGACCTGGACCGCGGGGGGCTGGCGGTTCGCGGCGCCGGTGCCCGGGATGCTCGCCTGGAACAAGGCGGCGGGTCTGTGGCTCCACTGGGACGGAACCGCCTGGTCGGACGGCAGCCTGCCCGCGGCGTCGCTGACCATCGGCGGCCTCCGGGTCGTCGGTCCGCGCCAGCCCGAAATCCCAAGTCCTTCTGGCGGCACGACAATCGACGCCGAGGCGCGCACGGCGATCGGCGCGCTGATTGCGACATTAAAGTCACACGGGCTCGTGGAATGATAAATTGCGTCCGCCGATGCAACCGGAACGGCATTTCGAGGTTACAGGCCAGTGACGGTCATACGCGGTTCACCTTGACGGCGAACTGCGGCATTTCCGCAACAGGTGAGGGGCGAAGCGTGCTTGCGCGTAATCTCCGCTTACCGTAAGGAGTTCACGTCGTTCCCGATTGGGACGCAGAAGAAAGGGGAATATTATGCGGAAGCTCGCCATTGTTGTGGCGCTGTCGTCCACCATGCTCGCGACTCCGGCATTTGCGCGTAACGGCGCCTGGTATGTCGGCGGCGATCTGGGCGGGATGATCGTGGAGGACGTCCACTTCGATTTCGGTCTGCAGCCCACCGTTCCGAGCGCATCGGACTCTCAGTACAACCTCAATCATAGCTACGGGTTCGACGGCGCGCTCTACGCGGGCTACGATCTGGGCGCGTTCCGGCTCGAGGCCGAGGTGTCCTACAAGCGGGCGCGGCTCGATGACATCGAGAGCTCGGTCCAGCTGCCGGGCATTCCGTTCACCGGCGGCGCCGCTGGAACCAGCATCTCGCCGGGCGTCACGCCCGCGGGTGGCGGGCGCACGTCCTCGCTCAGCTTCATGGTCAACGGCCTGCTCGACTTCGGCGACGAAGACGGGGTCAGCGGCTTTGTCGGCGGCGGTGTCGGTATCGCCCGCATCGACTACAACAACATGCGCGCTTTCTCGAATCAGGGGGCCTTCCTCGACGATTCGGATACGCGTTTCGCGTGGCAGGTTGTGGCCGGTGTCCGCCAGGCGGTCACCTCCAACATCGACGTGACGCTGAAGTATCGCTTCTTCAACGCGGACAATGTCCACACCGTGGACTTCCGCGGCCTTGAGTCCGAGTCGCGGTTCCGGTCGCACAGCCTCCTGGGTGGCATCACCTTCAACTTCGGCGCTCCGCCGCCGCCCCCGCCGCCCCCGCCGCCGCCTCCGCCGCCTCCGCCGCCTCCGCCCCCGCCGCCTCCGCCGCCTCCTCCGCCGCCTCCGGCAGCGGTCGGGCCGTTCATCGTGTTCTTCGACTGGGATAAGTCGGACATCACGCCGCAGGCGGCGCAGATCCTGGACAATGCGGCTGCTGCCTATCAGCAGACCGGCCAGGCGAGCGTGGTTCTTGCCGGTCACGCCGACCGTTCGGGTTCCGACCAGTACAATGTCGGCCTGTCCCAGCGGCGCGCCGATGCGGTCAAGTCGTACCTCGCCGGTCGTGGCGTGCCCGACAGCGCGATGGCGACCGAGGCCTATGGCGAAAGCCGGCCGCTGGTCGAAACCGCCGACGGCGTGCGCGAGCCGCAGAATCGGCGTGTCGAGATCACCTTCGGCCCCGGCTCCGGCTGGTAAGAAGGACTTCGCCGCTCCGGCGGCGAAGGATCGAAAGATTGGAGCCGGCCTTCGGGTCGGCTCCTTTTTTTTGGGTTCACCGCAACCCTGCATGACGCGGCGGCGGAAAGCCTTTGGCTCGCGCGACCGGCGCCGGACCGGTTCCACTTGCGTGGAAACGCCCCGGATTTCCGATGGCCGCGATTTCCGGGCCGCCGGATGCTTCCACCCGGCTTGAAATCGCTTTAAGCGGGCAGCGACTTTCCGCTGTGCAGAGGCTCTTGAATGCGTATCGCAATGATCGGAACCGGCTATGTCGGCCTGGTATCCGGCGCCTGCTTTTCCGATTTCGGCCACGATGTCATCTGCGTCGACAAGGACCAGGCCAAGATCGATGCCCTGCGCGGCGGCGTCATGCCGATCTTCGAGCCCGGGCTCGACGAACTGGTGGCGCGCAACGTCCGGGCCGGGCGGCTGTCCTTCACCACCGACCTCGCGGAAGGCGTGAAGGGGGCCGAGGCCGTCTTCATCGCGGTTGGCACCCCGTCACGCCGGGGCGATGGCCATGCCGATCTCAGCTATGTCTTCGGCGCGGCGCGCGAGATCGCCGAGGCGCTGACCGGACCGGCCGTGATCGTCACCAAATCCACCGTACCGGTCGGCACCGGCGACGAGGTCGAGCGGATCCTGAGCGAGACCGCGCCCACGGCCGACGCCTGGGTGGTTTCCAATCCCGAATTCCTGCGCGAGGGCGCGGCGATCGAGGATTTCAAGCGGCCCGACCGGATCGTCATCGGCGCGGAGAACGAGCGTGCCGCCGAGGTGATGCGCGAAATCTACCGGCCGCTCTATCTCAACAAGGCGCCCTTGCTGGTGACCTCGCGGAGGACGGCCGAACTCATCAAATATGCCGCCAATGCCTTCCTGGCGACCAAGATCACCTTCATCAACGAGATCGCGGACCTGTGCGAGGAGGTTGGCGCCGACGTGCAGGACGTGTCGCGCGGGATCGGGCTCGACGGCCGGATCGGGGCGAAATTCCTCCATGCCGGCCCGGGCTATGGCGGCTCCTGCTTCCCCAAGGACACGCTCGCGCTGCTGAAGACCGCCGAGGACGCCGCCGCGCCGCTGCGCATCGTCGAGGCGGTGGTCAAGGTCAACGATGCCCGCAAGCGCGCGATGGGCCGCAAGATCATCAAGGCACTGGGCGACGATGCGCGCGGCAAGACCGTCGCCTTGCTCGGTCTCACCTTCAAGCCCAACACCGACGACATGCGCGACGCGCCGTCGATCAGCATCGTCCAGTCGCTCGAAGATGTCGGGATCAAGGTACGCGGCTATGATCCCGAGGGGATGGAGCAGGCGCGCCCCTTGATGCCCAATGTCGATTTGCACGCCAATCCCTATGAAGCAGCGGCCGGCGCGGATGCGGTTGCGCTGGTGACCGAATGGGATGCGTTGCGCGCGCTCGATCTCAAGCGGCTGGCGGGCGTGATGGCCGGCGACGTGCTGGTCGACCTGCGTAACGTCTATACGCGCGAGGAGGTCGCGGCGGCGGGGCTCAAATGGTCCGGGGTTGGCCGCGGCACGCATCCGCGGGCGGCCTGAATGCAGCCGCAACCCGTTCCCGCGCGTTTGGTTCGTTCACGGCACAAGGGAGACAGGCGATGAAGGCAGGGATGATCGGGCTCGGTTTGGCGGTTGCTTTGCTCGGCGGCGGGGTCGTCCAGGCCGCGGCCGCGCATCAGGCGCGCGACGCCCGCGAGGCGCGCGCCGAGATCAAGGACGCGAACGGGCGCACCGTGGCGCATGCCACGCTGACGCAGGAAGCCGATGGCCTGCGCCTGCGCGTGACCGGCGCCAGCGGGCTGCCGGAGGGCGTTCACGGCATCCATATCCACACCACCGGCCGCTGCGACGGACCCGATTTCGCCAGTGCCGGCGGGCATTGGAATCCGACCGGGCACCAGCATGGCAGCCTCAATCCGCAGGGCCAGCATATGGGCGATCTTCCCAATTTCGCCATCGACCATCGCGGCCATGGGTCGCTCGAGGCGACGATCGCCGGCGGAATGCTCCACGGCGGCGCCAATCCGCTGCTCGACGCCGACGGCGCGGCGGTGGTCGTCCACGCGGGTTCGGACGATTACCGGACCGATCCGGCCGGCAATAGCGGCGGCCGCATCGCCTGCGGCGTGATCGGCTGACGCCTCAATCCAGCGCGTAGCGCGCGATTTCGGTATAGACGGCGCCTTCGGGCGCCAGGACGCTTTCGAACAGGCCGAAGGCGTTGATCGAGAAGGGCGGACTTGCAAGTCCGCCCCGCGCCGCGACGAAATCGCGAACCGGCCCCGAATGGCGGTTGAGACGCGCAAGTGTGATGTGCGGCAAATAGGCGCGCGTTTCGGGGGCGAGCCCGACCCGCAGCAGTGCCTGTTCGACCTTGTTGTTGAGCCGTTCGAGCGGCGCGCGCGGCGCCACCCCGGCCCAGATCGTTTCGGGTTGCCCGCGCCGATCGAATTGGCCCAATCCGTCGATCGCGATATCGAATCCGGGATGATGGAGCGCGCCGAGCGCGGCATCCACATCGCGCGCCATGTGACGATCGACATCGCCGACGAAACGGAGCGTGAGGTGGAGTTGATCGTCGCTCTGCCAGCGCGCGCCGCCGATCCCTCCCATGGTGCCGAGCAGGAGCGCGCGGATCTCCTCCGGCGGACGGATGGCGACGAACAGGCGGCGCATGTGCCGCTTATAGTGCCTTTCTCGAGGGGGAAAATGGGGCCGGCCATCGCCTGGGTGACGCTAACCGCCAGTTTCGCTTGAAAGCGGCCCGTATTCCCACGATATTGTCCCTGTCCGGCGATTTTCGCCGGGAAGGAGACTTTGAAATGGCCAATTGGTCCGACCCGCAAATCGGCCCGGGCGCGCAGCATGCGACGACGATCGGCCGCGACTCCGCGATCGACGCGGGCCTGCGCGGCTATATGCTGTCGGTGTACAATTACATGGCGTCGGCCGTGCTGCTGACCGGCATCGTCGCTTATGGCGTCGCCGCATCCGGCTGGGCGGTCGCCCTGTTCAACCCGCAGACCGGCGGTGCATCGGGGCTCGGCTATGTCGCGATCTTCGCGCCGCTTGCGCTCGTCTTCATCATGAGCTTCGGCATCAACCGGATTTCCACCGGCACGGCGCAGATCCTCTATTGGGCCTATGCGGCGCTGCTTGGCGTGTCGCTGTCGACGATCTTCCTCGTCTATACCCAGGGATCGATCGCGCTGACCTTCTTTGCGACCGCCGCCGCCTTCGCGAGCCTCAGTCTCTACGGCTATACGACGAAGAAGGACCTGTCGGCGATGGGCACCTTCCTCATCATGGGGCTGGTGGGCCTGATCATCGCGTCGATCGTCAACCTGTTCTGGCTCAACGACACGTTCAGCCTGGTGATCGCGGCGCTCGGCGTTCTGATCTTCGCCGGCCTCACCGCCTATGACACGCAGAAGATCAAGAGCATCTATTTTCAGGTCGCCGGCACCGATTTCATGGGCAAGGCGGCGATCATGGGGGCGCTGAACCTCTACCTCGATTTCATCAACATGTTCCTCTTCCTGCTGCGCTTCCTGGGCAACCGGAACTAGGCACAGGGGAAATCCCGAAACGGGAAGGCCCGGCGGCGACGCCGGGCCTTTTTCGTTTCGGGGCACCCGCACCGCGTGATATTTCACGCGGCGGGGAGAAGCCGATGCACCTCAATCTCCTGTGGGCCGTGCTTGCCGGCGCGGTGCTTGGTTCGCTTGCCGACTGGCTGTTCGCCGGGATCATCTTCCACGAACGTTACAAGCTCCATCCCGAAGTGTGGCGCGCTGGCGTCGAGACGGGCGGGAAGGGGCGTATCCTCCTTGCCCAGGCGCTCGCTTTGGTCACCGCCGCCGGCTTCACCGCGCTTGCGGTCAAGCTTGGTCAGACCGATTGGACCGGCGCGCCGAAGCTCGGCGCGATGATCTGGCTGATCGGGCCACTGCCGCTGCTGCTGGCCAATGCGCTCTTCATCAAGATCGATCCGCTGGTGACGGCGAGCCATGCCGCGGGCTGGCTCGCCAAGCTGCTGCTGTGCGGCGCCGCGGTCGCCTTCTTCCTCTGATCGCCGGTCCGCCGTCCTCTTAGCCGCGACCAAGGTGGCGGCGGAAAAAGGCGATCGTCGTCGCCCAGGCGCGCTCCGCGGCGTCATGATCGTAGCGCGCCGCCGACGTGTCGTTGTGGAAGGCGTGGTTGACGTTCGGATAGGTGATCGCGGTCACATCCTTGTGCGCCGCCCGGAGCGCCGCGACCCAGGCCGCGCCGCGCTCGTCCACGCGCGTGTCGAGGCCGGCGAAGTGGAGCAGCAGCGGCGCCCGCACCCGCGCCGCGTCGGCGGGGTCCGGAGCAGGCCCGTAGAAGGCGACGCCGGCGGCGAGATCCGATCCGGCGGCGACCGCGAGCCGATCGACCATGCCGCCTCCCCAGCAGAACCCGACCACGCCGATCCTCCGGCGATGGCCGTTATTCGCGCCGAGCGCGCGGATCATCGCGGCGCCGTCTGCGGTGGTCTGGGCCATGTCGAGCGCGCCGATCATCTGGCGGGCGCGGTCCTCGTCGGCTGGGGTGCCGCCGACCGGGCTCAGAAGATCCGGCGCCACTGCCGCGAATCCGGCCACCGCCACCCGCCGCGCGACGTCGCGGACATAATCGTTGAGGCCGCGATTCTCGTGGATCACGATGATGAGCGGGGTCGTCGCCGAAGCGCGGGCGGGCACGGCATTGTAGAGATGGTAGCTGCGCCCGGGCGCCGCCTCCCATTGGCTGTCGCTGGTGCGGATGCGCCGATCGTCCGACGCGACCTGTGGCTCCGATGCCGAACAGGCGATGCTGGAGAGCATCATCGCCGCGGCGGCCGAGCCGCCGGCGATCCTGGTCAGGCCGGTCATCAGCGCGCGGCGGTCCATTCCGCCCTCGTGGGTGAAGCGATCGTAGAGCGCGATCGCGGCGCGCTGGGCCTCGTCCTTCATCTCATCCTCCCTTGATGCAGATGGTCCCGCGCACGGGGCCGCGCGGCCCGTTTAGCGCATCTCGGGGCTGTCGGGGAATGGATGTGGCGCCGTCCCGTCAGGCCGGCTGCGGCTGCGGCTGCGGCATCGGGGCGAGCGCGTCGTCGATCTCGCGCGCGCGCATTGCCGCCGGGCGGCTCATCAGCCGGCCGACATAGGCCTCGAAGCTGGGCCGCTTCGGGATCGATCCGAACATCATGCCGAAGCCGAGCTGCGATCCGACATAGACGTCGGCCGCGGTGAACTGGTCGCCGCAGATATAGGGCCCGGGCCGAAGCGCATGTTCAAGGGCATCGACGGTCTCCTCGAAGCTGCCATAGCCGACGAAGGCCTTCTTCTCGGGCGGGAAACTCACCTCCAGCGCCTTGTTGGTGACCGCCGCCTCGACCGGGCCGGCGGCGAAGAACAGCCAGCGGAAATAGGGCGCGCGGTGCTGGTCGCCGAGCGGCGGGGCGAGGCTTTTCTTCGGGAAGGCATCGGCGAGATAGGCGCAGATTGCGGCGCATTCGGTGACGACGGCCTCGCCGTGCCTGATCGCCGGCACCTTGCCCATCGGGTTGACCGCGAGATAGTCCGGCGCCTTCATCGAGGCCGCGTAATCGAGCACCACCGTCTCATAGGGCTCGCCGGCCTCCTCCAGCATCCAGCGGACGATCCGTCCGCGCGATTGCGGGTTGGTGTAGAAAGTGAGGTCGGCGGCCATGATGAGTCTCCCAGGTTCGGTCCGGAGAGAATCTACCGCCGCGGCGTCCGCGCCGCGAGTCCGCTCGTGGCGGCAACGGTGCCGTCCGTCGAAAGAAAAGGCGTTATTATACGAAACGTACCCACTAACCGAAAGGGAAGGGTTGCTCGATTAGATGACGCAAGGCGTGCAGCGCTTCGTCCCGTATCTGAAAGACCATTGACCGATGCACAGCTTGGAACGGATTGTGCAGGACGCCATTGATCCTCGCCGCGTGGCCCGCGAGATGGTTTACGCTGGTCTTCACGTGGTTGGCTTGCAGGGGCCCCCACGTCTCGGGATGCTTCTGCAGGTAAGCCAGAACCTCCTCCAACCGAGGGCTGAAAGAGTTGGGGTCCTTCACAGGCTTGCCACTCTTTTCCGCGCGTTTGGCCATCGCGAAGTTCTTCAGTTCATCGCCCTTGCCAACCCTGATCATGTAGGTTGTCACAGAGAACTCGAAGAGCATCCTGATCAACGCAAGCGCCGCGTAGGGGTGCGTTCCGATATCCAGAGTCTTCGCTTCCCTGACTATTTCTAGGAACTTGTCTTCACAGTGGTGCTCGCTGACGTTGCCGGGGAGCACGAACCGCAGGCTGTTGTGCCCCTCTTTCCCGATCACCGGCTTGATTACCGGCGGCGAGGCAAGGGAACGATCTCCGACCTTCGGTGGAGCTGCTGGCGCACTGCCTTTGGTGGTTGGTGCGGGGGGTATCGCAAGCGGCTGATCCTTCCGGACCTTCTTGTAACGGTCAGTGAATGCACGCCAGCGCTCGGCGAATCGGCGCATGTCTTCGAGCGCGAGCTTGTAGGCGGGGTTGTTGAGATCAACGTCGGTCTTGGTCGTCAGCCAAGGCAACTTGCTCGGATCGGTTGCGACAAAGCTCACCGATGCGACGAAGCCGTAAAACTCAGAGTGAAACTTGGTGTCCCAACCGGTGGTGCGGGTCGTGTCTGCCACGAGAATGGCGCGGTCGTTGCAATAGACCGTCCAACCATATTCGGGGGTCAGTTGTTTGTTCTTCGCCATGTCATGGCCAGGCTCGCCCTTGAAGCGGTGGTCGGCGTGCTCGCCCACTGTGATATAGATCGAAACCCCGCTCTCGGTGCGGTAGAACTTGTTCTCGATCGGGAAAGGCCCGTTTTCGCGCATCGATACCTCGTGCGCTACTGCATGAGTTCCGTTGACGGTGATCGCGAGATGCCTCGCTAGAAAGCGACCGTATCGCCGCCCAATTTCTGCACGGATTTCCTCGGCAAAGTCGGCGTCGCCCAACTCCTGCGAAATCTCATCTGGCGGCTGCCGTATCTCGATCTCAGTTCCCACCGCGCCGTTGGATTCGAATTCCTCGGCCGGGAGACCCCAGTCGTCGTCGTCTGCGATGTACTGGTCAATGTTCAATACCAACTCGGACCGCTGAGTGCCGGTGTCGGTCTTAAGGTGAGCTATTCGGCCAAGCTTGAAAATCGCTCGATTGAGGCCAACGCCAAACACGCCAATGCCAAGTTCGTGGGAGGATGCGCGACCAAAGCGCATGACCATTTCGCGCAGACTGGCGACCGGAATCCCGCCGCAGTTGTCTTCGATCTTCAGGCCAGTCCCGCTGAAATGCAAGGACACGCTGAAGCCCTCGAAGGATTCGGGCAGATCGCGCGGTTCGTCATCCTCAACGCCACTGAAAAGCTGGTTGCGCGCAGCATCAATAGAGTTGTCAATGAGATCGAATATGCAGGCCCTAACGGTGGCATCCTTGGTGAGGCTGGACACCACAACCTGTTTAGTCGGCTGCGTATTTACAACGAACGGTTTTCCAATCGCCATGACTCGGCCCCCTTCGTTTGGGAGGCTGACCGATCAGCGGCTATGCTGCAAGTTCAAGATTAAGTCGGGAGGCAATTCGTCCGAGCAGGCCGGCAGACACCAACGGCGAGACGCTGTTGCCGATCATTCTGAAGCTGTGCCATTTCGTGGGGTGGAACGTGAACCAATCGGGGAAGCCCTGAAGACGCGCAGCTTCGCGAACTGTGATTACACGGCCCTTGGCGGGGTGGAGTGGCCGGACTGCCTGAAATGCCCCCCTTTCAGCGCCGGTGCCGGCCCGTAACGTAGGCGACTGCCCATCCCATTCGAGTTTGTAGGACTTCGTGATGGGGTCACACTTTCCGCCAGCTACGAGGGCATATCGCCGCGCGATTTCGGGGCTGTGCCGCGTTCGGACCGCGCCTGACACCATACCCGCCAAATGTCGTTCAATCGCCTCGCTCGAGCCGATCCCGGGCGGGGGTGCGGTCCGCATCCTTTGCGCATAGGCTGTCAACCGTTTTAGCGGGATCAGGGGGTATTTCGCCCATCCGAGATCAGTTCGATCAGCCATCTCAGGGACAGGGCTAGGAAGATCGGAAATCGCATCGTGCACTGTCGTCAATCGTGCGGGCGGGGTCGGACGAAAGTCAGCTTCTTCAAGTGCGCCGATTTCTGCGGGGTCATAGCCGACGACTACAACTCGTCGCCGAGAGGTGGCCGCCCCAAAATCCGCGGCATTCACAACAAACGGGGAAAGAACGGTGTATCGCCCCGAGACTGCCTCTAAGGCCGCGTTGAGCACTCCCACCTTGTCTGGATGGAGAAGTCCTTCGACATTTTCCATGATGAAGAACTTCGGCTGCAAGAGAGCGACATGGCGGAAGAACTGGTGCACCAGGCCATTTCGCGCGTCGTCATTCTGCCGCTTACCTATCCAACTGAATCCTTGACAGGGAGGCCCACCGATAACTCCGTCCGGTCGTTCACTCCCGATCAGGTGCCGCCAGTTGGACGCCTCAATTTCCGAGACATCGGCTTGGACGGCCTTCGAATGACGGAAGTTGCGACGGTAAGCTGACTGCAACGTCGGCTCGATGTCGATGGCTGCAAGGGATCTGAAGCCTGCCAGCTCGGCCCCTAGGGAGAACCCGCCGCAGCCACTGTATAGGTCTACAATCGTCCCGGCCAAAACACCCGACGTTATGGTCATGTCGCCCCCGTACCTGCCAGTCGCAGGCACACTGACGACACTCAGTCAATTTGTCGACCGGGGGCCGAAAAAAAGTTTCGACCCCCTATTGGGGCAATTTTCCGCCGCGCTGAGGCGCGGCGCGCTTCAGTGTCTCCTCAAATCGCTCGTCGGCCTCTATGGGGCTTAGTTCGCCAGCGGCGATTAGCCTTTCCACCTCCGCGCGAAACCTCGCGCTCTGCTCTTCGGGCGTCTCGGCTTTCTTCTTCTTGGGCATTATGCCCTCGCACTAGTCGTTTCGTAGGTCAGGCGCTTGCCAACGATACCACGCAACAGGTGGTCGGTGCGCTCAGTATCTTCAATGCCGAGCGCGGCACGATTGTTGTAGCGGAACTCGAACTCAGCGAGGTACCGGTGAAGGTGCTGCTCGCCGCAGAACTGGTACACACCGCGCATCCCGCGCTTGAAGATGCTGAAATAGCCCTCGACGGTGTTGCTGTGTACGGTGCGGTCCTCAAGGTCGACGTACTGCCCGCGCCCGTGGCTGGTAGTCCCGTGGGCCGCGAAATGGTCCTTCAGGTAGCGATACCCGCTGTGCTCGTCGGTCATCACGCGCGCCTCACGAGCGACGTTCGCGAGAACGATCGGCATCAAGGTGTCTGCGTTCACGTTGTCGATCACCATAGTACGCGCCTGCCCGCTGTTGCGATCGACCAGCGCGAGAACCTTCATCTTGTGATGGAAGGCGCGGCGGATGGGGGCACCTTTCTTGCGGCCAATGAAAGTCTCGTCGACCTCAACCACGCCACCCTCGCCACCGAAGGGGGCCATGTCGTCGGAGCGCATCGCCTCGCGGATACGGTGCGACATGAACCAAGCGGTCTTGAGGGTGACGCCGAGGATGCGGTGAAGTTGGTTGGAGCTGATACCCTTCTTGCTGCCGGCGATCAGGTACATCGCCTGAAGCCAGATGCGCATCGGAACCTTGCTGTCCTCAAAAATGGTCCCGATCTTCACGGTGAAGGGCTTGCGGCACTGGTAGCACTTGTATGCGCCAACGCGGGTGCTCTCTCCCTGCATTTTGCCAATGCGCTCAACGCCGCCACAATGCGGGCAGACGGGACCTTGCGGCCAGACACGCGCCTCAACGTAAGCGTAGGCCGCTTCTTCGTTGTGAAAGTGAGGGGCGGAAAGGTTCGACATCGGTATCTCCTGTGTGGGAGATACCTACCGTACCCACTTGGGTACGTCAAGTATAATAACGCCAAAGAAAAAGGCCCTCCCGATCGGGGAGGGCCCTATTCCTCAGGCTTGCTGTTCGGGCTGATCGGGCTCCCTGGCCTTCTTCGCCAGCGGCTTCTTCTTTCGTGACGCCTTGGGCGGGGCGGGGATGATCTCGAAGGCGGGGGCGCTGTCCTTGATCCGGACCTTGACCTCGCCGCCGTGGACGAGCTTGCCGAACAACAGCTCCTCGGCGAGCGGCTGCTTGATCTTCTCCTGAACGAGCCGGCCCATCGGCCGCGCGCCATAGAGCCGGTCATAGCCGCGCGCGGTGAGCCAGGCCCGCGCTTCGTCGTCGAGCTCGATATGGACGTTGCGGTCGGCGAGCTGGAGTTCAAGCTGCAGGATGAACTTGTCGACGACGCGGGCGACGACCTCGGTCGGCAGGTAGCCGAACGGGACGATCGCATCGAGCCGGTTGCGGAATTCCGGCGTGAACATCCGCTTCACCGCCTCCTCGCTGGCGTCTTCCTTCGAGACGTTGCCGAAGCCGATGCCCTCGCTCGCCATGTCGGCGGCGCCGGCATTGGTCGTCATGATCAGGATGACGTTGCGGAAATCGACCGTCTTGCCGTGGTGATCGGTGAGCCGGCCATTGTCCATGATCTGGAGCAGGATGTTGAACAGATCCGGATGCGCCTTCTCGATCTCGTCGAGCAGCAGCACCGAATGCGGATGCTGATCGACGGCATCGGTGAGCAGACCGCCCTGATCGTAGCCGACATAGCCCGGCGGCGCGCCGATCAGCCGGCTGACCGAATGGCGCTCCATATATTCGCTCATGTCGAAACGCTGGAGCGGGATGCCCATGATCGAGGCAAGCTGGCGCGCGACCTCGGTCTTGCCGACGCCGGTGGGACCGGAGAAGAGATAGGAGCCGATCGGCTTGTCGGGATCGCGAAGGCCCGCGCGGGAGAGCTTGATCGCCGAGGCGAGTCGCTCGATTGCATCGTCCTGGCCGAAGACGACGTGCTTCAGATCGCGGCCGAGATGTTCGAGCGCCTTCTTGTCGTCGCTCGACACGCTCTTGGCCGGGATCCGCGCCATGGTGGAGATCACCGCCTCGATCTCCTTGGTGGTGATCGTCTTCTTGCGCTTCGAGGGCACGACCAGCATCTGCATCGCGCCGACCTCGTCGATCACGTCGATCGCCTTGTCAGGCAGCTTGCGGTCGTTGATGTAGCGCGCCGAAAGCTCGACCGCCGCCTTGATCGCATCGGGCGTGTATTTGACGCCGTGATGCTCCTCGAACGCAGAGCGCAGGCCGGCGAGGATCTTGACCGTGTCCTCGAGCGTCGGCTCATTGACGTCGATCTTCTGGAATCGGCGCAGGAGCGCGCGGTCCTTCTCGAAATGGTTGCGGAACTCCTTGTAGGTGGTCGATCCGATGCAGCGGATCGTGCCGCCCGACAAAGCGGGCTTGAGCAGATTCGAGGCGTCCATCGCCCCGCCGCTGGTCGCGCCGGCGCCGATCACCGTGTGGATCTCGTCGATGAACAGGATCGCGTCGGGCAGCTTTTCCAGTTCGTTGACGACCGCTTTCAGCCGCTCCTCGAAATCGCCGCGATAGCGGGTTCCGGCGAGCAATGCGCCCATGTCGAGCGAGTAGATGACGGCGGGCTTGAGCACCTCGGGCACGTCGCCCTCGACGATCTTGCGCGCGAGCCCTTCGGCGATCGCGGTCTTGCCGACGCCGGGATCGCCGACATAGAGCGGGTTGTTCTTCGATCGACGGCAGAGGATCTGGACGGTGCGATCGACCTCGGGCCCGCGGCCGATCAGCGGATCGACGCGGCCGTCCTTGGCCTTGTCGTTCAGGTTGACGGTGAATTGCTTCAACGCGGATTCGGGTTTCTTCTTGCCGTCGTCGGCCTTGGCCTCGTCGGCGCCCTTGGATTCGACGGGTTGCGAGGACGTGTCGCCCTTGCCGACGCCGTGCGAGATATAGGTCACCGCATCGAGCCGGCTCATATCCTGCTGCTGCAGGAAATAGACGGCATAGCTCTCGCGCTCGCTGAACAGGGCGACCAGCACGTTGGCGCCGGTCACTTCGTCGCGGCCCGATGACTGGACGTGCAGGATGGCCCGCTGGACGACGCGCTGGAAGCCGCTGGTCGGCGATGGATCGGTGTCGCTGCCGACCTTGAGCGCCTCGAGCTCATTGTCGAGATAGTGGCGGACCTGATCCTTGAGCTCGCCGAGATTGACGCCGCACGCCTCCATGACGCGGCCGGCATGGATGTCCTCGGTCAGCGCGAGCAGCAGATGTTCGAGCGTCGCATATTCGTGGTGGCGACCGCTCGCCTCGGCGAGAGCATTGTGGAGCGTCTGTTCGAGCTCACGGGCGAAAGAAGGCATCGCTTACTCCTTACAGGCCCACTAACGGTTGCGGGCCGCTTGCCCTTAATGTCGGGCCTGGGAGCCCGATCATCAAGCGCCGCTTCCCGAATCCGCCGGAAAAGCGCGCGTGTCCCGGCCGCGGGTCATTTTCGGAACAGCTCATCCGCGCTGGCGCGAAAGTCGACCGAGTGGGCGAGCTTGGCCTTCACCCGCGCGATTTCCGCTTCGAGCAGGGCGATCCGCGCCTCCAGCTCGTGCACCGACAGCGGATCGAGATCCTGCTTGCCGAGCAGGATCAGGGGATCGTCGGGCTTGTCCGGAAAAAGCTCGTCGAGGTCCATGGACTTAGCGTTGACCGAACCCGCCGCGCTGTCAATAAACCGCCTCGAAATTCAGCACGAATCAGGGGCGCCATGACCGCTTTGCCGGAGGAGATGACCGCGATCGATCCGGCCGGAGCGGGCGGGCCGGAGGTGTTGGCGCCGGTGCGCCGGCCGGTGCCGCGGCCCGGCCCCGGCGAGGTGCTGATCGCGGTCGCCGCGGCCGGCGTGAACCGGCCCGACGTGCTTCAGCGCAAGGGGGCCTATCCACCGCCGCCGGGCGCGCCGTCGATCCTGGGGCTCGAAGTGGCCGGAACGGTGGCCGCGACGGGGAAGGGGGCCGAATGGGTTCCTGGCGACAAGGTCTGCGCGCTGATCGCCGGCGGCGGCTATGCCGAATATGCGCTTGCGCCCGCGGGCCAGTGCCTGCCCGTGCCCGATGCGCTGACGATGGTCGAGGCCGCGGCGATTCCCGAAACCCTGTTCACGGTCTGGTCGAACCTGTTCGAGCGCGCTTATGCCCGCGACGGCGAGACCGCGCTCGTCCATGGCGGCACCAGCGGCATCGGCACGATGGCGATCGCGCTCGGCCGGCTGTTCGACGTGAAGACCGTCGTCACCTGCGGCAGCGATGAGAAATGCGCGCGGGCGATGGACTTGGGCGCCGATCATGCGATCAACTACAAGACGCGGGACTTCGTCGAGGAGGTGAAGCGGCTGACCGGCGGGCGCGGCATCGACATCGTCCTCGACATGGTCGGCGGCGATTATCTGCCGCGCAACATGGACTGCCTCGCCGAGGACGGCCGCCACGTCTCGATCGCGGTCCAGGGCGGCGCGAAGGCCGGGATCAATATCGCGAAGCTGATGCAGCGCCGTCTCGTCCTCACCGGATCGACGCTGCGCCCGCGTTCGGTCGCATTCAAGACGCTCCTCGCCGATGAACTGCGGCGCACGGTCTGGCCGTTCGCCGCGGAGGGGAGACTGAAGCCCGTGATCGACTCGACCTTCCCCCTCGCCGACGCCGCTGGGGCGCATCGGCGGATGGATGCGGGCGACCATGTCGGCAAGATCGTGCTGGAGATCGGCTGAATTTCAGCGTTTGAACAACCGCTGGTCCCAGGGCCAGCGGCCCGACGCCGCGACCCGGAATCCCGCCGCATTCGGGTGGGCTGGGTTGATCAGCCAGTTATACGCATGCGGCGCCACCGCCGCCGGAACGCGGGCGAGCGCGGTTTCGCAGGCGGCGAGCCAGGCGTCGCCCCATGCGGCGCTTTTCGCCTGATCCGTGGGCGGCCGATCGTCCTTCCATTCCGCAAAGGCGAGATCGTCAGGCCCTTCGATGCGGAGGAGTTGGTAGGGCTCCGGCAACATGTCGCCGTCGAGATGGACCAGGGCTTCGAGCAGCGCGAGCGGGCTGGATTCGGCAGTATAGACGATCGGCCGCCCCTTGCTGTGCCAGCGCCCACCGCTGAAATGGCCACCTTCTCCGCTGAGATCGCGGTGATTGGAGACGCGCCAGAGCAGCATCGCTCAGGCGAAGAAGCCGTATTTGGCCCGCAGCAGATGCTCCTCCACCGCCTTCGATCCGGTATGGCTGCGGATGAGATCGAGCGGGATTGCGCCGTCGAAGGCGTGCTTCGGCGCTTCCAGCCAGGCCATCGCCTTCTTGCGGTCGCCGAATATCTCGGTCGCTAGATCGAGGATTTCCAGCAGCCGGGCGAGCCGGTCGCTTTCCTCCGGCGAGAGCCGGCTGCCGTCCTTCAGACGCCGGTCGATCGTACGGCGGGGGCCGACCGCACGGGACACGTCCGCGATCGTGCTATTGGTGTCGCGTACGAGCTCGCGGATCGCGCTTGCCGGCAGTCCTTCCGCGACCTGGCGCGCGCGCGCGAGCCGGGGCGCGCTGGAGAATTTGCGAAGCGAGAATGCGGTGGCCATATGGCGCATATAGCATTGCCATTTGGCTTATTCAATTCTAGACGCGGCGCATGACCGACACGCTGATCCTCCACGAATATGCCGCGTCCGGAAATTGCTACAAGATCCGGACCCTCGCCGACATCGCGCTCTACGCCTACACCCATATCGCGGAGGAGGGCGATCTCAGCCTCGCGCCCTATGCCGGCGTCCGCGCCTGGCTCGCCCGTGTGGCGGCGATGCCGGGTTATGTGGGGATAGGGGACTAGAGGTCGCGCAGCGCGAACCTCTGGAGCTTGCCCGTCGCGGTCTTCGGCAACGTATCGGCGAAGACGATCTCGCGCGGATATTTGTAGGGGGCGATGGTCGCTTTGGCGTGGTCCTGGAGGATCTTCACCATCGCCGCGTCGGCCGCATAGCCGGGCGCGAGCACCACGAACGCCTTCACTTTCTGGCCGCGTTGGGGGCAGGGGGCGCCGATCACCGCGCAGTCCTGAACCGCCGGATGGGCGAGGAGGGCGTTCTCCACTTCGGGCGCGGCGATGTTGTAGCCCGATGAGACGATCATGTCGTCGGAGCGGGCGAGATACCAGAAATAGCCGTCTTCATCGGCGCGGTAGGTGTCGCCGGTGACGTTCCAACCGTCGACGACGTAAGCGGCCTGGCGCGGGTCGTCGAGATAGCGGCAGCCGGTCGGGCCCTTGATCGCGAGACGACCGGTGCCGGTCTCGAGCGGCTTATTCTCCTCGTCGAGCACGCACGCGACATAGCCGGACACGGCCTTGCCGGTCGATCCGGGGCGGATGTCGTCGCCGGACGCGGAGATGAAGATGTGCATCATCTCGGTCCCGCCGATGCCGTCGACGATGCGGATGCCGGTGGCGGCGCGCCACGCTTCCCAGATCGCGGCGGGCAGATGCTCGCCGGCCGAGACGCAGGTCGCGAGGCTCGACATGTCGGCGCCGTCCAGCATGCCGAGCATCGCCTTGTAGGCGGTCGGCGCGGTGGCGAGCACCGTCACTTTGTGCCGTGCGATCGCATCGACGAGCGCGCCGGGGCCCGGCGCCTCGATCGTCACCGCCGTCCCGCCGAAGCGCCACGGGAAGATCAGCTGCATGCCCAGCCCGAAGGTGAAGGCGATCGGCGCCGAGCAGGCCCAGCGGTCGGCCGGCCCCGGCTTCAGGACATGGCGCGCGAAGCTGTCGGCGCTGGCGAGGATGTCGCGGTGAAAGTGGATGCAACCCTTGGGATTGCCGGTCGTGCCCGAGGTGAAGGCGATGAGCGCGACATCGTCGCGAAACGTGTCGCAGGCCGCGAAGCCCGGCGCGACATGCTTCAGCCGCCGCTCCAGCGCCCCCGTGCCGGTATCGCCGTCATAGGTAAGGAGCGAACCGACGCCGCCGGCGGCCTCGAAGTCCGCGACCGTCCGTGAATCGACGATGGCGTGGCTGATCCGCGCGCGATCGAGGATGGTCGCGATCTCGCCGGGGCGGAGCAGCGGCATCGTCGCGACGACCACGCCGCCGGCCTTGAGCACGCCGAGCCAGCAGGCGAACAGCATCGCGCCGTTGGGGCCGCGCAGCAGCACCCGCCCGCCGGGCACCAGCCCCTCCTCTTCGACCAGCAGCCGCGCGATCCGATCGGAAAGATCGGCCATCTCGCCATAGGTCCAGCGGCCGGCATCGTTGAGCAAGGCGAGCGCCGTCGAATCCTGCCGGTCGATCAGCTCGACCGCGGCGTTCAGGCGGTCGGGATAGTGGAGTTCGGGCAGGGTGAAGAGGAATTCCGGCTGCTGCCCGGCGCTCGGCAGGCGATCGCGCACAAACGTGTCGACATGCGCCGTTCCGGTCATTCCTCGATCACCGCGATGGTCTCGATCTCGATCCGCGCGGCGGTCTCGACCAGCCCGGTGACCCCGACCACCGCCATCACCGGATAATGCCGCCCGACCAGCTCGCGCCACGCCTGGCCGATCCCGCGCAGGTCCGCGCGATACTGGTCGAGATCGGTCACGTACCAGGTCATCCGGACGATATGCTCGGGGCCGGCGCCCGCCTCCGCCAGGATCGCCAGCGTGTTGACCAGCACCTGCCGAAACTCGCCAGCGAAATCGGCCGCCGCAAACTCCTCGCGCGCGTTCCATCCGACGACGCCGGCGGTCATCACGATACGGCCAGCCGCCGAAATGCCGTTCGAATAGCCCTTCGGACGCGGCCAGCCCGGCGGAAGAAGGGTCTTCATTGCCCGGCCCGCGCAAGGTGATGGCGCGCGATCACGATCTTCTGCACTTCGGATGCCCCCTCATAGATTCTGAGCGCCCTGATCTCGCGATAGAGCCGCTCGACCGGCACGCCGACGGTGACGCCGAGCCCACCGAAAATCTGCACCGCCTTGTCGATCACCGCCTGGGCGGAATCGGTCGCGAAGAGCTTGGCCATCGCTGCCTCGCGGCTGTTACGCCGGCCCTCCACGTCGCGGACCCAGGCGGCGCGATAGACGAGCAGGGCGGCGGCATCCACGTCGAGCGCCATTTCGGCGAGCATCGACTGGACGACCGCATTGTCGGCCAGCGTCGCGCCCATCGATTTGCGCGCCGTCGCCCGCGCCGTCGCTTCGTCGAGCGCGCGCCGGGCGAAGCCGAGCGCCGCCGCGCCGACGCTGGTGCGAAAGAGGTCGAGCGTCGCCATCGCCTGCGCGAAGCCGCGCCCACGTTCGCCGAGCAGGGCATCGGCGGAGAGTGCCATGTCGGTGAATTTGAGCGTCGCGAGCGGATGCGGCGCGATCACCTCGATCCGCTCCGACGTGTCGAGCCCAGGCGTGCCCGCTTCGACGATGAAGGCCGAAACCCCCTTCGCGCCGGGCGCCTCGCCGGTGCGGGCGAAGAGGACGTAGAAATCGGCGATGCCGCCGTTCGAGATATAGGTCTTGCCGCCATTGACGACGAAGCCGTCGCCCCGTCCCTCCGCGCGCGTCTCCATCGAGGCGACATCGGAGCCCGAGCTCGGCTCGGTCAGCGCGAAGGCCGCGATCCGATCGCCGGACGCGACGCCGGGCAGCCAGGCGCGCTTTTGCGTATCGGTTCCGAATAGGCTGATCGCGCCCGATCCGAGCCCCTGCATCGCGAAGACGAAATCGGCGAGCCCGTCGTGCCGCGCCAGCGTCTCGCGGATGACCGCCAGCGAGCGGACGTCGAGCGTGTCGCTGATGCCGCCATAGGCCGCCGGCACGCAGTGGCGCAGCCAGCCGGCCTGCCCGAGCTGGCGTGCCAGCGCGCGACATTGGGCGTCGGTGTCGTCGCCATGCGCGCCGGCCAGGTTCGCCGCGCACCAGATTTCGAGCGCGTCCGCCAGCCGGCGGTGGGAATCGTCGAAGAACGGCCAGTCGAGGAAGGAGCGATCCGCCATCAGTCCCCCTCGAATTCCGGCGTCCGCTTCGCGGCGAAGGCGTCGAAGGCGCGCTTGAAATCGTTGGTCGCCATGCAGATCGCCTGGGCCTGCGCCTCCATCTCGATCGCGGTTTCCAGGCTCACCGCCCATTCGGTATTGAGCTGGGTCTTGGTGATGCCGTGGGCGAAGGTGGGGCCGTCGGCGAGGGCGCGGGCGAGCGCCTGGGCTTCGGCGAGCGGATCGTCGGCGAGCTTGTTGTGGAAGCCCCAGCGTTCGCCCTCCTCGGCGCTCATCACGCGGCCGGTGAAGAGCAGCTCGGAGGCGCGCCCTTGCCCGATGATCCGCGGCAGGATCGCGCAGGCGCCCATGTCGCAGCCGGCAAGCCCGACGCGGGTGAAGAGGAACGCGGTCCTCGTCGCCGGCGCGGCGATCCTGATGTCCGAGGCCATGGCGACGATCGCGCCGGCGCCCACGCACACGCCGTCCAATGCAGCGACGATCGGCTGCGGGCAGCCGCGCATCGCCTTGACGAGGTCGCCGGTCATCCTGGTGAAATCGAGCAGGCCAGGCATCGCCATTTCGGTCAGCGGGCCGATGATCTCGTGGACGTCGCCGCCCGAGCTGAAATTGCCGCCGGCACCGGCGACGACCACCGCCTTCACCTCCTTCGCATAGACCAGCGCGCGGAACGTATCGCGCAGCTCCGCATAGGATTCGAAGGTCAGCGGATTCTTCCGCTCGGGCCGATTCAGCGTCACCGTCGCGACGCCGTCGGCATAATCCCAGCGGAAATGCGCCGGCGCGAAGCTGGCGGGCGTCATCGGCCTCTCCTTTGCGCCTTGGCGATCGTCATCTTCATCGTCCCCAGGGCGACATAGAGCCGCTCGCGCTGGGTGAAATCGAGCCCCGACAGCATCTGATCGATCCAGTCATTATGGGCGCGGGCAAGCTTGCGGAATTGCTCCCGGCCGGCGTCGGTGAGGGTCACGATCGAGGCGCGGCGGTCACCGGGCGGATGACGCATCTCGATCAACCCGTCGCGCACCAGCGTCCTGGCAAGGTGCGTGACGTTGCCGTTGGACACGAGCAGCGCCTTGGAAAGCGCGCCCATCGTCATTCCCTCGGGATTGCGGTCGAGCGTTGCCAGCACGTCGAAGCGGGGCAGGGTCACGCCGCGCTCGGCGAAGCGGCGCTGCAACTCCTTCTCGATCGCCTGGGTGCAGGAGAGCAGGCGCAGCCAGACGCGCACGCTCGATTTGTCGCCGAGCTTGCCTTCGTGCTTTTCCGGGATGGGAACGACGTGCTTCACATGGTTTCTCCACCGGCGACGGCAAGCGCCTGGCCGGTCACGGATCGATTTTCGGGAAGGCACAGCCACAGCACCGCGCTTGCCACCTCTTCGGGCGCGATCAGCCGGCCCTGCGGATTGAACGAGGCGAAGCGGGCGCGGACGGTTTCGGCGTCGCGTCCGGTCTTCGCGCCGATCGCGGCGACGGCGTCGGCGATGATGTCGGTGTCGGTGAAGCCGGGGCAGACCGCATTGGCGGTGGCGTCGGTTTCGGCGAGCTCGAGCGCGAGCGCGCGCATCAGACCGACCGCGCCATGCTTCGCGGCGACATAGCCGGCGCTGTATTTGTAGCCTTTGAGGCCGGCGGTCGAGGCGATCGTGACGATCCGTCCGCCGGCCGCCGCGGCGATGTCGTCATAGGCCGCCTGGCAGCAATGGAAGAGGGCGTCGAGATTGACCGCCATCATCGCGCGCCACGATTCTTCGCTGGCGCGGGGAAAGGGGGCGTTCTCGACCGCGCCGGCATTGTTGACGAGAATGGTGATCGGCCCGTTGGCCGCGCGCGCGGCGGCGAAGGCGGCATCGACCTCGCTTCGCCTGGTGACATCGGCCGGCGCCACGAGGGCACCGAGCGGCGCGGCGACATCCTCCAGCTTCTCCCGCCGGCGGCCGACCAGGGTCAGCTTCGCCCCTTCCCCGGCGAGCGCGCGCGCGATCGCCGCGCCGATCCCGGTCCCGGCGCCGGTGACGATGGCGTGTGCGTGGGCGATGCGCATGTTGAAATCGTGGTCCTTTAGCCTTAAAATATCTCACCGTTCCCGTTCGTCAAGAGCGGCCCCGCCCCCGATCCCGATCACGATCACGATCCCGAGCGCCGGTTGCCGGCGGCGCGACCGGCGCGACCAGTCATGTTATTGTCACGCTTCTGTCATGCAGTTTCCCTCAAAGCCGATTAGCCCCGGCGTTGCGCTCCCGCCCGGGAGCGGGGAGAAGCAGGTGACGATCACGCCGCACACCCTGACGGCCTTCGATGACGATCTCGATCAGTTGCGGGCGATGGTCTGCGAAATGGGCGGACGTGTCGAAGCGGCGGTCGCCGACGCGGTCGCGGCGCTGGCGCTCGCCGACGCGGACCGCGCCCACCGCGTCGTCACCGGCGACGCCCGGGTGGACGGGCTTGCCGCCGACATCGAGCGCCATGCCATCCATCTGATCGCATTGCGCAGCCCGCTCGCCGACGATCTGCGCGAGGTGCTTTCCGCCTTCAAGATCGCCAACCTCATCGCGCGCATGGGCGATTGCGCGAAGAACATCGCCCATCGCGCCATCATCCTCGGCGCCGCCCGCCCGCTCGATCAGGTGCGCGCGATCGCCGGCATGCGCGAGGCGGTGTCGCCGATGGTGAAAGGCGCGCTCGACGCCTTCTCGACGCGCGACGCCGCGCTGGCGGCGCGCGTGCTGGAGATGGACGATATCGTCGATACCTACCACAGCGGGATATTCCGGGCGCTGGTCGATCATATGGCGGCCTATCCCGACAGCATCACCGCCGCGAGCCATCTGATGTTCGTTTCGCAGAAGCTCGAGCGGATCGGCGATCATGCGGCGGCGATCGCGTCCATGGTCCATTTCGCGCTCACGGGGCGCACGGCGCCGGGCGACGAGCCGGCCCCGCCGCTCAAGGGAGCAGCCTGAGCATGGTCAAGCCACGCCTGCTGCTGGTCGAGGACGATCCGGCGCTCACCGATCTCCTGCAATGGCATTTCCGGCGCGAGGATTTCCAGATCGAGCATACCGCGGACGGCGAGGACGCGCTGCTGATCGCCACGGAATCGCCGCCCGACATCATCCTGCTCGACTGGATGATCGAAGGCCTTTCGGGAATCGAGGTCTGCCGCCGCCTGCGGCGCGTTTCCGAGACCGCGAACGTGCCGATCATCATGCTCACCGGGCGCGGCGAGGAGGCGGATCGGGTGCGCGGGCTCGAAACCGGCGCCGACGATTATGTGGTGAAGCCGTTCAGCCCGCGCGAGCTCATCGCCCGGGTCCGCGCCGTCCTGCGCCGGGTGCGGCCGGCACTCGCCGGCGAACAATTGCGCTTCGGCGATCTCGAGATGGACATCGGCGGCCACAAGGTGCGCCGCGCCGGCCGCTCGGTCGCGCTCGGTCCCACCGAATTCCGCCTGCTGCGCCATTTCCTCGAACATCCCGCGCGTGTCTTCTCGCGCGAACGGCTGCTCGACGCGGTCTGGGGCCGCGAGCGCGAGATCGAGTTGAGGACGGTCGACGTCCATATCCGCCGGCTCCGCCAGGCGATCAACGTCGAGGGCCGGCCCGAATTGATTCGCACCGTCCGCTCGGCGGGCTATGCTCTGGACGACGATGCCGGCTGAACCGAAAACCCGTCCGCTCTTCCTCGCCGCCGGCGGCGCCGTCATCGTCCTGCTCATCGCCTATCTGCTGATCGGCCATTTCGCGGGCGAGGCGCCGGCGCCCGATGCGGGCGCCGTGCCGCCGCCGCCATCGCCACCGCCGCCGACCTTCGCACCCGCGCCGCCGGCGGCGCCAACGCCGGTGGTCTCGCCGCAGGGCCTGATATTGCGGGGCGTCGCCGGCTCGGGCGCGATCGTCGGCTTTCCCGATGGCACGCAGCGGCTCGTTCCGATCGGCCGGGACGTGATGCCGGGCCTGACGCTTGTCGCCGTCCGCCCGGCCGAAGCGGTGCTGCGCGGCGGCGGCGCCGAATATCGGCTCGGTTTCACCGGCGCGGAATCGACCGTCGCCGCCCCGGCCGCCCCGGCCGCGACGCCGCAGGCCGGCTGGCGGCAGGATACGCAGCACTATCTGCTCGGCATGGCGCCGCGCCGGGTGAACGGCCGGGTCAGCGGCTACACGATCCGCCCCGGCATGAACTTCCCCGCCCTTGCCGCGGCGGGGCTGCGGCCGGGCGATCTCGTCCTCACCGTCAACGGCAGCGAGTTCGATCAGGAGCGGCTGATGGACCTCGCCGCCACGCTTTCCAATTCGACCCGGACCGTGATCGAATTCCAGCGCGACGGGCGGGTCATGCGCGCGACGGTGCCGCATCCCTAGAACGTGACATCCGCATGACAGATTCGTCTCAAAATTAAGTCACTTAAGTGACTGATATAAGACGTAATTCTCGCGATCTTTGTAACGTGACCATCACAAAAGCCCTCTAGCCCGGCGCCGGGGACGATCCGTCCACCGAGTCGTCCATCAGGCCACAATCAGGGGGTTCCGTCATGCCCAAGCTTCGCCATCTTCTGCTCGTCAGCACCTTGATCCCACTCGCCGCCTGCGGGCCGAACGACGTGGCATCGCCGGGCGAGGGCAACATCATCGTCGTCCCGACACCGACGCCGACCCCCACGCCGACGCCGACGCCGACTCCGACGCCCACCCCGGGCACGCCGGCGGCCTCCTGCCCGACCACCAGCGGCGTGACGTTCGCCGACCGCGGCACGATCAGCAACGCCGGCTCCGGCCAGGCATGGCGCGTGTGCGAGCTGCCGCCGCGCATCAACGCGGATGCGACGCTCCAGAAGCTGCCGGGTGTCGTCTATTCGATCTCCGGCGCGACCAATGTCGGCACCGATTGCGGTCCCAACCCAAGCGCGAACCTGCCCGAATGCGATCCGGCCACCTTGAGCGTCCAGCCCGGCGTCGTGGTCTTCGCCAGCGCCGGCCTCGATTATCTCGTCGTCAATCGCGGCTCGCGCCTGCTGGCGCAGGGCACCGCGGCCAAGCCGATCATCTTCACCGCCCGCCAGAATGTCGAGGGCACCGCCACCGATGCGAGCCAGGGCCTGTGGGGCGGCATCATCCTGCTCGGCCGCGCGCCGATCAGCGATTGCAATGCCGCGGTCCCGAGCGGCACGGTCCAGTGCCAGAACGTCATCGAGGGCACGACCAGCTCATTGTTCGGCGGCGCGACGCCGACCGACAACAGCGGCGTCGTCCAATATGTCCAGATCCGCTTCTCCGGCTTCGCGATCGCGCCGGGCAACGAGCTCCAGTCGCTGACCACCGGCGGCGTCGGCTCGGCGACCACGCTCGATCACATCCAGAGCCACAACAGCTCCGACGACGGCACCGAATTCTTCGGCGGCCGCCAGAACCTCAAATATTTCGTCATCAGCGGCAAGGACGATGACGGCCTCGACACCGATTTCGGCTATCGCGGCACGATCCAGTTCGTGCTCGGCGTCGAGCGCGACACCAATAATGGCGATTCGTGGATCGAAGCGGACTCGGAAGGCAATGAGGACGCGCTGCCGCGCCAATATACGCGCGTCTCCAACGCGACGCTGATCCAGCGCAGCACGGTTCAGGGTCGCAACGTCGCCCTGTTCCGCGGCGGCACCGATTACGCGCTGCTGAATTCGATCCTCGTCGGCACCGCCAACTGCATCGATATCGACGCGACCGGGGGCACGACGACGCGCGCTGCGGACGCCGGCCTCCAGGATCTCGGGCCGCCGGTGTTCCGTTCGGTGGTGATGAGCTGCCCGACGCCCTATCGCGGCGATGACGGTAACGTCACGGCGGCGCAGATCGGGACGATCTTCGGCACCGGCACGAACAACAACAACGACAATTACACGCCGACCTTGTCGAACGTCTTCGTCAACGGCGCCAATGAATCGGCGGTTACGGCGACCGATCCGACGCCGTTCAACGCCGATCAGTTCGGTCCGGCCAATGCCGCCGCGCCGAACCAGCTCACCGCGGTGACCTATATCGGCGCCGTCCGCGACGCCAACGACAATTGGTACGAGGGCTGGACCTGCAGCGCCTCCTACGTGAGCTTCGGCCCGCTCAGCGCGCCTTGCACCGCCGTTCCGGATTGATGTGCCGACCTGGGGCGGCGGCCGTGGCCGCCGCCCCACCGGCTATTCGGCACTGATGCAGGGAACCCAGGCAATGACCAGGCGAATGACTTTCGGAGGATTGCTCCTCCTCACCACCGCGCTCGTGGCCCCGCCGGCCCTTGCCCAGACCGGTACGGAGCCGCGGGAAAGCGCGCCCCCGCCGACCGCGGCGCCGGCGGACCGGGCGGCGCAGCCGTCCGAGCAGGAAGAGCAGATCGAGATTTCGGCGCCCGGCGCGAGTCCGGCGACCGGTCCCGACATCGTCGTCACCGGATCGCGAATTCCCAATTCGATCCGGCGCACGCCGCAGGTCATCTCGGTCCTGTCGAGCGAGGATATCGCCCGCACCGGCGAAGGCGACATCGCCGGCGCGCTCCAGCGCGTCACCGGCCTGTCGGTGGTCGGCAACGGCTATGTCTATGTCCGCGGCCTCGGCGACCGCTATTCGCTGGCGTTGCTCAACGGCTCGCCGCTGCCAAGCCCCGAGCCGCTGCGTCGGGTCGTTCCGCTCGATATCTTCCCGACCAGCGTGATCGCGAGCTCGCTTGTCCAGAAGAGCTATTCGGTCAACTATCCCGGCGAGTTCGGCGGCGGCGTCATCAATCTCACCACCCAGGCGATTCCGCGCGAATCCTTCCTGAACATCGGCCTATCCGGCACCATCGACCTCGAGACCACGGCGCAGCTCGGCTATTCCTATGCCGGCGGCGATGCCGACTATCTCGGTTATGACGACGGCACGCGCAATTTCCCGCGCGCGCTCCGCAACGCGGTGCTCGGCGGCACATTCAACCAGACCAGCGCCCAGCAGCGGCGCGATTTCGCCGCGAGCCTCTCCAACGCGCCGACGACCGTGCTGCAACGGCTCGATCAGGTGCCCGCCAATTTCAGCGCCGACATCAGCGCCGGGACGTCGACCGACCTTGGCGGCGTCACGATCGGTGTGATCGCCGCCGGCGGTTACAGCAACAACTGGCGCACGCGCGACGCGATCCAGCAGATCTCGCGCGATCCCGGCCTTGGCGACGCCGCCGATCCGCAGAAAAATTTCGAAGCGGTCACGACCGAGGACCGGGCATTGGTCAACGGCCTGCTCGGGCTCGGCCTGGAATTCGGCCGCAACCGCATCCGCTGGACCAACCTCTACATCCACGACACGCTGAAGCAGGCGATCCTCGCCTCCGGGTCCGATCGCAGCATCGCCGAGCGGATCGAGGGCGCGCCCGATCCGGTCATCCGGCAGAACACCAACTGGTTCGAGCGCCAGCTCATCGACACCCAGCTCGTCGGCGAATTCCATTTCGGGCCGGTCGATCTCGACCTTCGGGGCAGCTACGCCAATACCCGCCGCGATTCGCCCTACGAGCGCCAATTCAGCTACGTCTATCTCGGCGACGGCGACCCGACGACCAAGGGCCCGGGCGACGTCGATGACTATATCAACAACCTGTCGTCGGGCGGCCAGACCGCGAGCGTCGCGTTCAGCCATCTCGAAGAGGACGTGTGGGGCGCTTCGGCCGACCTTGCCTATCACTTGCCCACATCGATGCCGATCACGCTGTCGGCGGGCTATAATTACACCCGCACCACACGCAGCGCCTTCCGCTTCGATTTCGATTATTTCCGGCCCGACGGCGCGCTGCCGCTGCCGGTCGCGCAGGAACGTCCGGATTTCCTCATCTCTGACTTCAACGTCAATTTCTACAATATCGAGCTGCGCGACGTTTCGGGGGCCGAAGGCACCGCCGCCTACGACGCCGACCTCACCGTCAATGCCGGCTATGGGCAGATCGAAGCAGAGCTGATCCCGGGCCTTCGCGCCACCGCGGGCGTGCGCTTCGAAAGTGGCGACCAGAATGTCCAGCCGATCGGCGGCGCGCTGCCGGCGACCTCGATCAACCGCGATTACTGGCTGCCCGCCGGCACGCTGACCTGGCAGTTCGCGCGCGACATGCAGTTCCGTCTCGCGGCGTCGAAGACGATCGCCAGGCCACAGTTCCGCGAGCTCGCGCCGCAGCTCTACCTCGACTATGAATCGGATCGCCAGTTCACCGGCAATCCGTTCCTCACCGACAGCCAGCTCACCAATATCGAGGCGCGCTACGAATATTATTTCGCGCGCGACCAGCGGATCTCGCTGGCCGGCTTCTACAAGCATCTCGACAACCCGATCGAGCAGGTTGCCTTCATCGCCGGCGGCGATCAGCTTCGCACCGGCTTCGCCAACGCGCCCGGCGCGCGGCTCTATGGCGCGGAGATCGAGGTGCAGGCCTATCTGCCGCTGGAAAGCCTGGGCCATTTCTTCGCGACCAAGCGGCTGCTGTTCATCGGCAATTACACCTACACCCAGTCGCGCCTGCAGGTGGACGATACGACGGTGATCGGGCCGACGCTCCAGCCGGTGCCGGCAAACGTGCTGTTCGAGGATGGCGCGCCGATGACCGGCCAATCCGATCATCTCGCCAATATCCAGCTCGGCATCGAGGATACCGATCATCTGGCGCAGGCGACCTTCCTGCTCTCCTATGCGAGCAAGCGGGTCACCAATCGCGGCCCGATCCAGGGGTCGCTGCGCCAGCCCGACATCATCGAAAATCCGGGCTTCCGGCTCGATTTCGTCGCGCGCGAAGGAGTCAGCATCGCCGGGGTCAATGCCGAGCTCAAGGTTGAGGCGCGCAACATCCTTGGCCGCGGCTACCAGGAATATCAGCAGATCGGCGACAACCGGATCGACATCAACAGCTATGATCTGGGCCAGACGTTCAGCCTCGGCCTGACCGTCCGCTTCTGAGGTCGCGGCGCGCCGCTCACCCGTCTATAGGGGGCCGATGAACCTGCTCATCGGCCCCCTCCTGTTTTTCGCGACGGTGCTCGGCATGGAGGGTGTCGCCTATATGGCGCATCGCTGGGTGATGCACGGCTTCGGCTGGTTCCTGCACGAGAGCCACCACCGGCCGCGCACTGGCCGCTTCGAGCGCAACGATCTCTATGCGGTGATCTTCGCGATCCCGTCGATCCTGCTGATCCTCGGCGGCGTCGATCTCGGCTGGGGAAGCTGGGCGGTCTGGGTGGGGGCAGGGATTGCGGCTTACGGCGCGATCTATTTCGGCTTCCACGACGTCATCGTCCACAAGCGCCTCGCCCACCGCTACGTGCCACGATCGGCCTATATGAAGCGGATCGTCCAGGCGCACCGGCTCCACCATGCGGTCGAGACCAAGGCGGGGACGGTGAGCTTCGGCTTCCTGTGGGCACCGCCGGCGGAGGAGCTGAAGGCGGAATTGAAGCGACGGGAGCGGGCGGGGGTCAGGGCGCCGGCGGGACGCTAGCGGGGACGAGTCCAGAGCCCTCCGCGATCCACCGGCGCCGGACGATCGCCGCATTCCATCAGGGCGTTGGCGACCAGGACGATCTTTTCCGGTTTGTGGACGATTGTCCGGCTATCCCAGGCGCTGGCGCCGCGTGCGACGACCTTTCGGGCGATGCCGCCGTAGATGTTCGCCGCCGAAAGCACCGCCCAGCGGGCGCGGAAGGGGAGGCGGGCGGCGCCGACGCGGGCGGAAGCTTCGTAAGCGCCGACCAGAATGTTCAGCCGCTCGGCCACGTGGGCGAGATGGTCGCGGTCGGCGGGGTCGACGGCGCCCCAGTCGGTGGGGATATAGACCCGGCCGACGCCGTGATCCTCGACAATGTCGCGCGCGATATTGGCGAGCTGGAAGGCGAGGCCCAAGTCGCACGCGCGGTCGAGCGTGTCCTCGTCGTCCGGCGCGACGCCCATCAGCACCGCCATCATGCAGCCGACCGCGCCGGCGACATGGTAGCAATAACGCAGGAGATCGTCCTCGCTCGTCGGCCGCCAGCCGTCGGCGTCGAGCGCGAAGCCGGCGAGATGATCCTCGATGAAGCGGCGCGGGATCGCGCATTCCGCCGCGACGACGCGCAGGGCGTCGAACGGCGCGACGCCCACTTCTTCGCCGGCGAGTGCGCGATCGGTGGTCTCGCGGATGAAGGCGATGCGGCGCTCGGGATCGGCCGGCGCGGCGGCGCCGTGGCCGAGCGTCTGGCCGTCGGCGAGATCGTCGCAGGCGCGGCACCACGAATAGAGCAGCCAGGCGCGCTCGCGCGTCTGCTGGTCGAACAGATTGCTCGCGAAGCGGAACGACTTGGAGCCGTTGCGGATGATCCGCTCGGCCTCCGCGACTAGGGATGCGCGCTCAGCGACCGAGGTCATCGATCATCAATCCTGCGGTCGCCTTGGCGCTGCCGACGACGCCGGGAATGCCCGCGCCCGGATGCGTCCCGGCGCCGACGAAATAGAGGTTCGGGATCACGTCATCGCGATTGTGGACGCGGAACCATGCGCTTTGGGTGAGCAGCGGCTCCAGGCTGAACGCCGAGCCGAGATGCGCGCCGAGGTCGCTCGCGAAATCGGCCGGCGTATAGTGGAACGAGGTCGTGATGTTCTTGCGCAGGTTCGGCACCAGGCGCTGCTCGACGATCTCGAGGATGCGATTCCGGTAGCGCGGCCCCTCGACGCTCCAGTCCACGTCGAGCTTGCCGAGATGCGGCACCGGGGCCAGCGCGTAGAAGGTCGAATCCCCGATCGGCGCCATGCTGGGGTCGGTGATGCTGGGATGATGGACGTAGAGCGACGGATCGTCGGCGAGCCGGCCCCTGGCGTAGATTTCGTCGAGCAGGCCCTTGTAGCGCGGGCCGAACAGGATCGTGTGATGGCGCACATTCGGATATTCGCCCTTCACGCCGAAATGGACGACGAAGAGGGAGGGGGAGAAACGCCTGCGCCGCAATTTCGCCGCAGCCGACGCGCCGCGCTTGTGGCCGCGGATCAGGCCGTAGCTGTGGACGACATCGCCGTTCGACGCGATCGCGTCGAACTGGGCGTGCCAGCCGCTCTTGGTCAAGAGGCCGGTCGCGCGGCCTTCGCCGGTGAAAATCTCCTCGACCGGATCGGCGAGCCGCAGCGTCCCGCCGAGCCGCTGGAAATGCGCCGCCATACCTTTCACCAGCGCATTGGTGCCGCCGCGCGCGAACCAGACGCCGCCGTCGCGTTCCAGCTTGTGGATGAGCGCGTAGATCGCGCTCGTCGTCATCGGATTGCCGCCGACGAGCAGGGTGTGGAACGACAAAGCCTCGCGCAGATGCTCGTCCTTCACGAAGCCGGAGACGATCGAATAGACCGAACGCCACGCCTGGTAGCGCATCAGGCTGGGCCCGGCCTTCAGCATCGCGGCGAAATCGAGGAAGGGAACGGCGCCGAGCTTCTCATAGCCCTCGCGATAGACGCCGGCGGCATAGCGCAGGAATTTCGCATAGCCGGCGACATCCTCGGGATTCAGCGCGGCGATCTGCTCGGTCAGCCGTGCATCGTCATTGGTGTAGTCGAAGATCGTGCCGTCGGGCCAGGAGAGGCGATAGAAAGGCGCGACCGGCATCAATTCGACGTCGCGGCGCATGTCCGCACCGGTCAGGCCCCACAATTCGCGCAGGCAATCGGGATCGGTGATGACGGTCGGGCCGGCGTCGAAGACGTGGCCGTCCTTCACCCAGTGATAGGCTCGTCCGCCCGGCTTGTCGCGCGCCTCGACGATCGTGGTTTCGATCCCCGCCGACTGGAGCCGGATGCCGAGCGCGAGGCCGCCGAAGCCGGCGCCGATGATCGCGGCCGTCTTCGTCATGCCATCGCCCTCAGCGCGCGCAGCAACGGCACTGGTGGCCGGCCGGAGAGGATGCGGGCCTTGTCGGCCAGCGTCGATCTGGCGGCGTAGAAGCGTTCGATCAGTGCCGGATCGAGACGGTAGAAATGTTGGAGCACCTTATAGCGTTCGGCCGGGTCGGCGGCGCGGAACAGCATCCGGTCGAGCAGGCGATAGAAGCCGCGCGCCCGCCAAAGCCTCTTCGCCTCGGCGCGCAGGATCTGGGGCAAAGCGGAGAAGTCGCGCTGGCGGGCGATCAGCAGGGCGATTCGCACCGCGTCGGGCAGCGAATAGCCGGTGGTCGGATGGAAGAAGCCGCCGCGAAGGCCGATCCGGGCCCTGCCTTCGCCCGTGGGCCAGAAGGCGTCGAAATCGCCGCCCATCGCGACCGGGAGCACGCCGGTCTCCTCGCCTTCGATCGCGGCGACGCGCCAGCCTTGCGCCTCGGCATAAGCCTCGATGCGCGCGCCGAGCGCCGTCCGGTCCAGCGTCGGATCGGTGCTGTAATAGGTATCCTCGATCAGGAGACGATCCTCGGCGAAGGGCAGGCAATAGACGAAGCGGTAGCCGTCCTGTTGAGCGACGCAAGCGTCCATCACGATCGGGCGGGTAAGGCCGTGCGGCGCGGCGAGGCGGACCTCGCGGCCGACGAACTTCTGCCAGCCGAGATCGAGCGCGTCGAGATTGGCGGCGCCGCGCGCGTCGATGTCGATGGCGGCCTCGTCCGCGGTTTCGCCGAGCCGATATTGATCGGGCCGCAAGCGTTCGCGCACCAATTTATCGAGCAGGTCCGAACGGGTGCTGTTGTAGCGGGTGGGGAGGCTTCGCCGCCGGGCGGGGAAGCGCGCGTCATAGCCTTCCCAGCTTGCCGTGATCATCGGCGCGACCAGCCAGCGGTCATCCGCCACCACGTCGGCGTCGAAGAACGACCAGACGTGATTGCCGCCGAAATGCCCGCCTTGCTCGACGAGCACGAATGGCACTTCGGGCCGCAGCTTCGCCAGCGCGAGCGCGGCAAGGCAGCCGGCGAGGCCGCCGCCGGCGATCGTCAAAGGTCTGTCCCCCGTCACGTCGCCCTCTTACGCGGGGCCTTCGCGGACCGCCATGGGGCGTGTAAGAGAGGCGGCGTGGGGCTTGCCATCGCCATCTCGCTCTCGATCGTCGCCATGACGGTCATCGTCGCCGTGCGCTACCTCGTGGTGAGCGGCGGCTTCGCGTTGCTGACGCGGGTGCGGCTGCCGGGCCTCTATGCGGGGCTCGACCGGCAGATGAAGCGCGAGATCGGCTGGTCGCTCGCCAGCGCCTTCCTTTACGGCGCGCCGGCGGGTCTGCTCGCCTGGGGCTGGCAGAATCGCGGCTGGACGCGGGTTTATGCCGATGTCCGTGATTATCCTATCTGGTGGCTTCCAGTCTCGGTGCTGGTCTATCTGGCGCTCCACGATACCTGGTTCTACTGGACGCATTGCTGGATGCACCGGCCCTGGCTGTTCCGAACCGCCCATGCCGTCCATCATGCCAGCCGACCGCCGACCGCCTGGGCGGCGATGAGCTTTCATCCGTGGGAGGCGCTGACCGGCGCGGTCGTCATTCCCGCGCTCGTCCTCACCATCCCGATCCATGTCGCGGCGCTGGGCATCGTTCTCGCGGTGATGACCCTGATGGGTGTCACGAACCACATGGGTTGGGAGATGTTTCCCAGGCGATTGGTCGAAGGGCGCGCCGGCGCCTGGCTGATCACCGCCAGCCACCATCAGCGCCACCACCAGCAATATGGATGCAATTATGGGCTTTATTTCCGGTTCTGGGATCGCCTCTGCGGCACGGACCGCGGTCTTGGCTCGTTCGATCGCGGCGCTCGCGCTGCTGGCGACGGCGGCGACCGCCCGGGCCGCCGATCTGGAAATCCAGATCCAGGGCCTCAGGAACATGAACGGAATCGTCCACCTGTGCCTCAGCCGCAGCCCCGCGCACTTCCCTGACTGCGCCGGCGATCCCGGCATGATCAGCCGCACGGTGCGCGCGGCGGACGCGGGCAGCATCCGCATCCACGGCGTTCCGCCCGGCGACTATGCCGTCTCGGTCATCCATGACGAGAATGGCGACGGCCAGCTCAACAAGATGCTCGGCATCCCGCGCGAAGGCTTCGGATTCTCGCGCAACCCGCGCATCCACTTCGGGCCGCCGGGCTTCGAGGCGTGCCGCTTCCCGGTCACGGGCGCCGGCGCGCGCGAGGTGATCCGGATGAAATATCTTCTGTAGAAGATGCCGGATGCGTAACGGCTTCCCCTCCTGCCGCTTTGTCTCCATAGTGGCGCCGCCGGGGAGGGCGAAGATGGGCGATGCCGTTCTTCCAACGGGGTTTCTTGGCGTCGCGGCGCCGGAGCTGCGGGTGTTGCTCGCGGCGCCGCGCGGCTTTTGCGCCGGCGTGCGGCGCGCGATCGAGGCGGTCGAGACCGCGCTCGCCCGGCATGACGCGCCTGTCTATGTGCGCCGGCCGATCGTCCACAACCGCGCCGTCATGCACGCGCTCGAAGCCAAGGGCGCGGTCTTCGTCGAGGAACTGGAGTCGGTGCCCGACGGGGCTGTCGTCATCATGTCGGCGCACGGAATCCCGGCGGCGGTCGCGGCCGAGGCGGATCGGCGCGCGCTGACCTGGTTCGACGCGGTCTGTCCGCTCGTCGCCAAGGTCCATCGCGAGGTCGCGCGCCATCACCGCGCCGGCCGGCATGTCATCCTGATCGGCCATCGCGGTCATCCCGAGATCGCTGGGACGCTCGGCCAGCTTCCCGATGGCGGGGCGAGCGTCGTCGAAAGCGCGGACGACGTGGCGGCGCTGCCGTTCCCCGGGGAAATGCCGGTCGCTTATGCCGTCCAGACCACTTATTCGGTGGACGAGGCGACGGACATCATCGCCGCCGTCACCGCGCGCTTCGCCGATGTCGCCGCGCCGCAGGGTAGCGACATCTGCTATGCGACCACGAACCGCCAGATCGCGATCCGCGCCGTCGCCGCGGAAGCCGATGCGGTGATCGTCGCCGGCGAGCATTTCTCGTCCAACGCCTGCCGTCTCGCCGAAGTCGCGCGCGCCGCCGGCTGCCCGTCAGTCCAGCTCGTTGCCGAGGCCGCCGCGCTCGATCTCGACGCGCTCGCGGGCGCGCGGACGATCGGCGTCAGCGCCGCCGCCTCGACGCCGGAGGCGACGGTCGAGGCGATCCTCGCCCGGCTCGCCGAACATTACAGGCTGACGATCGAGGAGGTAGGCCAGGTGGCCGAAGCGGCGGCGTTCAAGCCGGTCCGCATCGATTATCCGGCGATCTCCTTGAGCGGGACGGAAGGGTCCGCGAGCCGCGCCTTGTCGTAGCGGCCGCCCTCGAGGATCAGCTTGCGGCCCTGCACATAATCCCTGACCGCATTGATGCAATCGAGCGCGATCACCCGGCCGTCCTTGAGGTAGATCGCCGAGAAGCTGCGCGCCGCCGGTTCGCCGCGCACAACCGCCTCGTCATGGCCGATCGAGAGCCCCACCGTCTGAAGCCTGAGATCATATTGGTTCGACCAGAACCAGGGAATGGCATCGTATGGCGCGTCGTGCCCGATGATCGTGCGCGCGACGACATTGGCCATGTCGTTGGCGTTCTGCACCGATTCCAGCCGGATGCGCGCGCCGCCGGCGAAGCGGTTCTCATGCGCCGCGCAATCGCCGATCGCATAGAGGCCCGGCAGGCTGGTGCGCCCGTTCGCATCGACATCGACCCCGTTGGCGCCGACCGCGCCGGCTTCGACCAGCGGCGCGACGGATGGCGCGATGCCGATGCCGACGACCGCCAGATCGGCCGGAATCGTCGCGCCGTCGGCGAGCGTCACGCCGGCGATCCGTCCATCCGCGCCGGCGATCGCCGCGACCATCGCGCCGGTGCGGACATCGACGCCATGGGCGCGATGCTCGGCCTCGTAGAATCGAGACACGGCTTCGCCCGCCACCCGCGCGAGCACGCGATCAAGCGCCTCGACGAGCACGATCTCCCGGCCGAGCTTCGACAGCACCGCGGCGGCTTCCAGCCCGATATAGCCGCCACCGATCACGACGATATGCCGCGTCGCCGGCAACTCCGCGAGCAGCCGATCGATGTCGTCGCGGTCGCGAACCGAATGGACTCCGGCAAGATCGGCGCCGTCGCAGCGCAGAGGATGCGGACTGCCGCCCGCGGCCCAGACCAGATCGCCATAGCCAAAAGTGCGTCCGTCGCCGAGCGTCACCGCGCGCGCCGAGGGATCGACGGCCGTGACCGGCATTCCGAGCCGCATCTCGATCCCGCGCTCGGCCCAGAAGGCGGCCGGGCGGATCAGCAGCCGCTCGAAGCCTTTCTCGCCCGCCAGATAGTCCTTGGACAAAGGCGGCCGCTCATAGGGCAGATGCGGTTCGGCGCCGACGATGGCGATGCGCCCTTCGAACCCGTGCTGGCGCAGCGCGATCGCCGTCTGCGCGCCGCCATGGCCGCCGCCGACGATCAGCACATCGAAACATTCCTGGACGGCATCGGGCATGGGATGGATCGCTATCTTTCACGGACGTGGGGCGGACGGCTTGGTCTGGCGACGCTGGCGAACCTCTTTCCGTGGAAGATCGGGCAGCGCAAGCTTTACGAGTTGGAAAGATTGAACGTGCTTCTTCGAAAGGGTAAGCACGGATGGCCCTTTCGGGCGAGGCAGACATATGGATCGAACGGCAACGATCGGGGCGCTGATAGGCGCGCAGTCCGGTCCCCGGATTTCGGTTCCCGAGATCTGGGATGTCCGGCGCACGATCGAGCTGCGCACGGCGGAGCTCGCCGCGGCGACGCGCACGGATGAGGAAGCGGCCGACATCCTGGCGCTTGCCGAGGCGGTCGCCCGCGAGGTCGAGGATGTCGAGACCGTGACCCATAGCGACATCGCCTTTCACGAAGCGGTCGCGCGCGCCAGCCACAACCGGCTGTTCCTCGAAATCGTCCAGTCCTTCGATCCGCTGATGGAGCTGGCGGTGCCGAGCGCCTGGCGTACCCGCAAGACCGAGGGCCAGCGCCGGATCATGGCCGATCGTCATATGGCCGTCGCCAATGCCATCGCGCGCCGCGATCCGATCGCCGCGACGATGGCGATGAGCGCCCATTTCGATTCCGCGATCGGCGATATGCTGCGCGCGGCGCGAACCAAGGGCAGCGCGCTCGCCTTTTAGGAATGCCGGAATTCCGCTGCCCGCTCCGGCGGGAACGAGGCAGAATCCTAGCCTGCCGCCCGCCGCGCTTCGATCGCGTCCCAGATGCGCGCCGGCGTGTCGGTGCCGTTGAACGTGTCGATGGCGACGATGCCGGTGGGAGAGGTGACGTTGATTTCGGTCAGCCACTGACCGCCGATCACGTCGATGCCGACGAAGAGCAGGCCGCGCGCCTTGAGTTCGGGGCCGAGCGCCGCGCAGATCTCCTGCTCGCGCGGCGTCAGCGCGGCCGCCGCCGCGCGGCCGCCGACGGCGAGGTTGGATCGGATCTCGCCGGCGCCGGGGATGCGGTTCACGGCGCCGGCGACTTCGCCGTCGACAAGGACGATGCGCTTGTCGCCCTCGCTGACGCTGGGCAGGAAGGCCTGGAGCATGTGCGGCTCGCGCCAGCTCGCGTTGAACAATTCGATCAGCGAGGCGAGATTCTGCCCGTCCCGGCCGATCCGGAACACCGAGCTGCCGGCGAAGCCGTGGACCGGCTTCAACACAATCTCATCATGCTCCTCAAGGAACTGGCGCGCGAGGGTGAGCGACCGCGTGATCAGCGTCGGCGGCATGAAGCGGGCGAAATCGAGCACCCAGATCTTTTCGGGCGCGTTGCGGACGCTCGCCGGATCGTTGACCACCAAGGTCTCGCTCCGGATGCGCTCGAGCAAATGCGTCGCGGTGATATAGCCAAGGTCGAAGGGCGGATCCTGGCGCATCAGCACGACGTCCACGTCGCGGCCGAGATCGAGCAGCACGGGATCGCCGAACGTGAAATGATCGCCCGCGACGCGCCGGACGGTAACCGGATGCGCCTCGGCCCACAGCCGCCCGTCCCGCCAGCTCAGCGCCTCGGGCGCATAATGCCACAGCCGATGCCCGCGCGCTTCGGCGCCCAGCATGATCGCGAAGGTCGAGTCCCCGGCGATGTTGATCGTCTCGAGCGGATCCATCTGGACAGCGACGCGCAAAGTCATGGCGCCCGCTTAAGGCCGAGGCGCGTCGCTGTCACCCGTGCCAGACATTTTGGATGTGCCGCGGGAGCCTGCCGGGCACGATGAAGATCGCGTCGATGCGGATCGTGTCGCCGGGCCGGGCGAGCCGCGCGGCGAGCGCCTCGGCGGCGCGGGCGACGCGGCGCAGGCGCCAGTCGTCGAGCGCGAGGCCGGCCTCGGCTTCGGTGGCGCGCGCCTTGACCTCGACGAAGGCGAGGGTGCGCCCGCGCCGGGCGACGAGATCGACCTCGCCGACCGGCGTGCGGGCGCGCATGGCGAGGATGCGCCAGCCTTTGAGCCGCAGCCACCAGGCCGCCCACCGCTCGGCGCGCCGGCCGCCGCGCTCGGCCGCCTGGCGCTTCACTTGAGCCGCTGCGCGCGTTCGTAGACGAGGCGCCGGGACAGGCCGAGCCGCGCCGCGACTTCGGCGGCGGCGCGCGAGGGGGAGAAGGTCGTCAGCGCCTCGCGCAGCGCCGCATCGATCTCCGCCGCGCCCGCCGGCGCCGGCGCGGCGGGTGGGCCGACGACGATCACGATCTCGCCCTTGGGCGGCGCGTCGGCATAGCGGGCGGCGAGCTCGGCGAGCGAGCCGGTCACGCTTTCCTCGAACGCCTTGCTGATCTCGCGCACCACCGCCGCGTCGCGCGGGCCAAGGCCGTCGCGCAGCGCCGCCAGCGCCGCGCCGAGACGCGGGCCGCTTTCATAGAAGACGAGCGTGCCGCCGAACGTCGCCGCCTCCGCGATCGCGGAGGCGCGCGCGGCGGCCTTGGCGGGAAGGAAGCCGAGGAAGGCGAAGCGATCGGTCGGCAGGCCGGCGAGGGTCAGGGCGGCGATGACCGCGCTCGGGCCGGGAATGGTCGTCACCTTCACGCCGGCCGCACGGGCATCGCGGACCAGCTTGTAGCCCGGATCGGAGATGAGCGGCGTCCCGGCATCGCTGGCCAGCGCCACCGCCTCGCCCGCCATCCGCGCGACGAGGCCGGGCCGGACCTTGTCGGCATTGTGATCGTGATAGGGGATCATCGGCCGCTTCACGCCGATATGGCGCAGCAGCTTGGCGGTCACGCGGCTGTCCTCGACCGCGATCAGATCGGCGGTGGCGAGAATCGCGGCGGCGCGCGGGCTCAGATCGGAAAGATTGCCGATCGGGGTCGCCACGATATAGAGGCCGGGTTCGAGCTTGTCGTCCATCCGAGGATCACGTCATGGCATCGCTGTCGCTTCGTCCGCAAGGCAACCCTTTCAGATTGGTCGCGCTGGCCCTGCTCGCCGTGGCGATCTCGGGCTGTATTCCGCGCGGTCCCCGGCCGAGCGCGCCGCCGCCGCCCGAGACAAGGCCGACCCAGCCGCAGGGACCATCGCGGCTGCCGCCGGACGAGACCCGCAATCGCGTCGCCGTGCTGGTGCCGCTGTCGGGCGCCAATGCCGCGCTCGGCCAGTCGCTGCTCAACGCCGCCAACCTCGCTCTGTTCGACACCGGCGGGCAGCGCATCCGGATCACCGCTTATGATACCAGCCACGGCGCCGCCGCCGCTGCCAACGAGGCGCTGGCCGACGGCAGCGGCCTGATCCTCGGGCCCCTCCTTGCCGAGGACGTGCGCGCGGTCGCGCCGATCGCCGCCCATCAAAGCGTGCCAGTCGTCGCCTTTTCCAACGATGTCAGCGTCGCCGGCGCCGGCGTCTATCTGATGGGCATCACGCCGGGCGAATCGGTCGATCGGGTCGTCGCCTTCGCGCGCTCGCGCGGGGTGCAGCGGTTCGGCGCGCTGGTGCCGGCCGGCGTCTATGGCGAGCGCGCCGGCCGGGCGCTCACCACCGCGGTCGAAGGCGCCGGCGGGAGCCTCACCGGGATCGAGACCTATGATCGCACCGCCGCCGGCCTTCGCCAGGCGGCGGCGCGGCTCAATGCCCGGGGGCGATCCGATGCGGTGCTGATCGCCGACGGCGCGCAGGTCGCGGTGCAGCTCGTGCCGATGGTGCGCGCGGTTTCGCCGCAGCCCAGGATCCTCGGCACCGAATTGTGGGCGACCGAGGGCAATATCGGCACCGCGGTCGGCCTGCGCGGCGCCTGGTTCGCGGCGCCTTCGGACGGCAATTTCGCGGCCTTTCGAACGCGCTACCGGGCCCGCTACAACGCGCAGCCGTTCCGGCTCTCCAGCCTTGGCTACGATGCGGTGCTGCTTGCGGTCAGGATCGCGACCGACTGGCCGATCGGCCGGCGCTTTCCCGAACGCGCGCTGCGCGACGCCGGCGGCTTTTCGGGCGTCGACGGCGCCTTCCGCTTCGGCCGCGACGGCGTGGCGGAGCGCGCGCTGGAGGTGCGCGAGGTGGCGGTGAGCGGCGCGAACGTGGTCTCGCCCGCGCCGAACGGGTTCAACTGATCTGGTTCCCCTCCCTGGAAACAGGGAGGGGTTAGGGGTGGGTTTGTCTCCGCCGGTTCGGCAATTCCGGATGCGCACCCACCCCCGGCCCCTCCCTGCGTGCAGGGAGGGGAGTCAGGTGGTGATCTCCGCCAGGATCGCGTCGAGGACGAGCATGCCGGCGGGCGTGGCGGCGAGGCGCGAGCCGTTGCTCCTGAGCAGGCCCTGATCCGTCAGCCGGCGTACGACTTCGGCATCGACGGCATCCGCGCCGATCCGCGCCAGATCGACGCCTTCGCGCAGGCGCAGGCCCATCAGCAACGCCTCGACCCTCGCATCGGCGGGCGGAATGTCCCGCTCCTCGACGATGCCGTGGCCGCCCCGCGCGAGGGCAGCGAGCCAGTTCTCGGGCTTCCTGTGGCGCTGGGTCGCGACGCCGCGCCGCCGCCCATGCGCCCCGGGGCCGATTCCGGCATAACTTCGGTAGCGCCAGTAAGCGAGATTGTGCCGGCTTTCCTCGCCAAAGCGGGCGTGATTGGAGATTTCGTAGGCGGGGAGGCCCGCCGCCTCGGTCATCGCCTGGGTGAGCTCGTAGAGCGCCGCCCCTTCGTCCGGATCGGCGGCGGCGAGTGCCCCCTTCGCCGCGAGCGCCGCGAATCGCGTGCCGGGCTCGATGGTGAGCTGGTAGAGCGAGAGGTGGCTCGTGCCGAACGAAACGGCGCGGGCCAGCTCAGCTTCCCAGGCCGCCGCGCTCTGGCCGGGCAGCGCGTAGATCAGGTCGAAGCTGACCCGGTCGAACACCGATTGGGCGATATCGAGCGCCGCCCGTCCCTCCGCCGCGTCGTGGGCGCGACCGAGAAATCTGAGCGCGGCATCGTCGAGCGACTGGAGGCCGAGCGAGACCCGGTTCACGCCGGCGTCGGCGAGATCGGCGAAGCGCGCGGCCTCCGCCGAATTGGGATTGGCCTCCAGCGTGATCTCGATACCGGGCGCGAAGGCCCATTGCGCCTCCGCCGCCTCGATCAAGGCGGCGACGGTCGCCGGCGGCATCAGCGAGGGCGTACCGCCGCCGAAGAAGATCGAGGTCAGCCGTCGGCCCGGCGTTTGGGCCGCCTCATAAGCAAGGTCGGTGAGCAGCGCCTCGCGCCACTCATTCTGGTCGATCGACTCGCGGACATGGCTGTTGAAGTCGCAATAGGGGCATTTCGAGACGCAGAACGGCCAGTGGACGTAGAGGGCGAGCTCTTTCTTTCCCTCTCCCGCTCGCGGGAGAGGGCAGGGTGAGGGAATGGCGATCGCGGTCGATTCGGACGTTGGCGACATGGCTCTTACCTCAGACCCTCACCCCAGCCCTCTCCCGCAAGCGGGAGAGGGAGTTAGAGCAACGCCGCCACCAATTTCCGAAACGCATCCGCGCGATGGCTGATCGCGTGCTTCTCCGCCGGGTCCATCTCGCCGAACGTCGCGTCGCGGCCGGTGGCGACGAAGACCGGGTCATAGCCGAAGCCATTCTTGCCGCGCGGCGGCCAGACGAGGCTGCCGTCCACCCGGCCTTCGAACCATTCGCTGTGGCCGTCGGGCCAGCAGATCGCGAGCGCGCAGACGAAATGGGCGTCGCGGCTGGCCTCGGGGCCGAGCGCCTCCAGCTCGGCCTCGACGCGGCGCATCGCGCGGCCGAAATCGCGCTCGCCTTCGATATGGCCGGGATCGGCCGCCGGATCGACATGCGGATCGACCAGCGCCCAGCGCGCCGAGAAGATGCCGGGTCGGTCGCCCAAGGCCTCCACGCACAGGCCGCTATCGTCGGCGAGCGCGGGGAGCCCGGAAAGGTCGGCGGCAGTGCGCGCCTTCAGGTCCGCATTGTCGGCGAAGGTCACGCCGGTCTCGTCCGGCTCCGGCAAATCGAGCTCGGCGGCGGAGACCGGCTCGATCCCGTAGGGCCCGAGCAGGTCGCGAATCTCGCGCACCTTGCCTTCATTGTGGCTCGCGATGACCAGCTTGCCGGGCCCGAGCTTCCTCAACGCTCCGTCACCTTGTCCTGCGCCGTGAAAATCTCCGCGCAGCCGATGCGGGCGAGACGGAGCAGGCGCAGCAGCCCTTCCTCGTCGAACACGTCGCCCTCGGCGCTGATCTGCGCCTCGACGATCTGGCCGCTGCCGGTCAGCACGAAATTGCCGTCCGATCCCGCCGACGAATCCTCGGCATAATCGAGGTCGAGCACCGGATTGCCGTCATGGATGCCGCAGCTCACCGCCGCGACCTTGTCGACGATCGGATCCTTTTCGATCAGTTTCTTCGCGATCAGGCCGTCGACCGCGAGCCGCAGCGCCACCCAGGCGCCCGAGATCGATGCGGTGCGGGTGCCGCCGTCGGCCTGGATGACGTCGCAATCGAGCGTGATCTGGCGCTCGCCGAGCGCCTCGAGATCGACGACGGCGCGCAAGCTGCGGCCGATCAGCCGCTGGATCTCCTGCGTGCGGCCGGATTGCTTGCCCGAAGCCGCCTCGCGCCGGCCGCGCGTATGGGTCGCGCGGGGCAACATGCCATATTCCGCGGTGACCCAGCCCTTGCCCTTGCCGCGCAGCCAGGGCGGCAAATTGGTCTCGACCGAAGCGGTGCACAGCACCCGCGTGTCGCCGAAGCCGATCAGGCAGCTTCCCTCGGCATGGCGGGTGAAGCCCGCCTCCATGGTGATGGCGCGCATCTGGTCTGGCGCGCGGCCCGAAGGGCGCATAGGTATCTCCCCAAGAATAGAGGCGGCGGCCTTACCCAAGGCGACGGCGCGGCGCCAGCCTCTTGGGACCGCCGGGGAGGGAATGGCCATGAAAGCACTGCTCACCATCGTCGGGTTGATTGTTTTCTGCCTTGGCCTCCTGTTCATGGCGCAGGGCGGCGGTTGGGTGCACTGGCCGGCCGAAAGCTTCATGGTCGATGCGTCGAGCTGGATCTGGAAGGGCGCGATCGTCGCGGCGATCGGGCTGGTGTTGCTCGGATTCGGGGTCAGGCGGCGCTGAAGAGGGGCCGTGCGTTGGCCCTGGATGATTAACCTGTTGGGAGACGGATGATGTTGCGCGGCCTCGCGATTCTATGCCTGATCACCGCGGCGTCCGCCTGCGCGACGATTCCGGCGCATCCCGTCCCGGCCAGCATCAGCTATGAAACCGGCCCCTGCTTCGGCCGCTGCCCGGTCTATCGGGTCACGGTGCGCGCCGATCTCACCGGCACGTTCGAGGGCCGGCGTTTCACCCAGGTCACCGGCACCCGCGAATTCCGCGTTTCGCCGGACGCCTGGCACGCCTTCATCGCCAGGCTCGCGCCGCTTCGCCCGCGCGGCGCGCGATCGGTGACGCCGGGGCACGCGGAGTGCGCGCCGGTCGCAACCGACATGCCGTCCGCCACCGTGCGCTGGTCCGGTTCGTCGCAAGACCGGCTCGATTTTTATTATGGCTGCCGCAATCCGGCGAACCAGGCGACGGCGGAGGCACTGCGCGCCGCGCCGGGTCTGCTGCCGATCGGGGATTTCATCGGATCGGCCGGCTGACTACATTCCCGTCCATGGCGACCAGTATCGGCGAGATGGGCGATCGGGCCCGCGATGTGTTCCGGATGGTGGTCGAGGCCTATCTGGAGAGCGGCCAGCCGGTCGGATCGCGCACCATCTCGCGCACCTCGACGCTCAATCTCTCGCCGGCCTCGATCCGCAACGTCATGCAGGATCTGGAGGAGACCGGCCTGCTCGCCGCGCCGCATACGTCGGCGGGGCGGGTGCCGACCGAAAGCGGCCTTCGCCTGTTCGTCGATGCGATCATGCAGGTCGCCGAGCCGCGCGCCGAGGACCGCGCCGCGATCGAGTCGCTGATCGATCGCGGCGGCCCGATCGAGGAGGCGATCAGCAATGCGACGGCGGCGCTCTCCGGCCTGTCGGCCTGCGCCGGCATCGTGTTGGTGCCCAAGGAGGAGCCGGCGCTGAAGCAGCTCGCTTTCGTGCCCTTGTCCCCGAAACAGGCGGTGGCGGTGGTGGTCGGCGGCGACGGCAGCGTCGAGAACCGGGTGATTGATCTGCCCCCGGGCGTCACGCCCTCCACCCTCGCCGAGGTCGGCAATTATGTGAGCGCGCGCCTGTCCGGCCTCACCTTGCGCGACGCGCAGGCCCGGCTCGCCGGCGAGATCAGGGACGGCAAGGCGGCGCTGGATCAGGCCGCCCGGACGTTGATCGCGCGCGGGCTCGCGCTCTGGTCGGAAGATATGGCGCGCCGCCCGGTGCTGATCGTGCGCGGCCAGGCCAACCTCATCGACGAGAGCGCGGCGGCCGATCTCGAGCGGGTGCGCCAACTCCTCGAGGAGCTTGAGGGCAAGGAGGAGATCGCCCGCCTGCTCGGCCGCGCCCGCGACGGCGAGGCGATGAAGATCTTCATCGGATCGGAGAATGAATTGTTCGCTTTGTCGGGTTCGTCCGTTATTGCCGCGCCCTATCGCGGCGCCGACGGCCGGCTGGTCGGCGTGGTCGGCGTGATCGGGCCGACCCGGTTGAACTATGCGCGGGTGGTTCCCATGGTGGATTTCACCGCGAAAGCACTTTCGAGATTGATGGCATGAACGAGAACGAGACGAAGATCGAAGACACCGCCGCCGAAGAGGCGCCCGAGGCCGCGGCCGACGCCGCCGAGACCAGCCTGGACCGGCTGTCGGCGCTGGAGAGCGAGCTGGAGGAAGTGCGCCAGAACGTCCTCTACGCGCAGGCGGAGACGCAGAACGTGCGCCGCCGGCTGGAGCAGGAGAAGACCAACGCGGCCGCTTATGCCGCGACCGCCTTCGCCCGCGACATCCTGTCGGTGAAGGACAATCTGGAGCGGGCGCTGTCGGCGATTCCCGCCGACCTGCGCGAGGACGAGAAGCTGAAGGGCCTCGTTTCCGGCCTCGACGCCACCGGCCGCGAGATCGACAATGCGTTCCAGCGCCACGGCATCGCCCGCGTCCCGGCGATGGGCGAGAAGCTCGACCCGCATCTCCACCAGGCGATGATCGAGGTGCCGAGCGACACCGCCGAACCCGGCACGATCGTCCAGGAGATGCAGGCCGGCTACACGATCAAGGATCGGCTGCTCAGGCCGGCATTGGTGGGGGTGGCGCGGAAGCCGTAGCGGTCAGTTGAGAGAGTTGATTGGCGATGGTGTTCAACTCGGTAAGCGCCTGTTTCCTGTCACCCGGATCGAGCACGATCCTCCGACCTGCTTCGCGCCGATCGGCCGGGGTGAAGATCGTCCAGACTTCGCCGTGCGAATCAGTCGCGACGGTTTGACGGGCATGGCCCAGCGTGGCGCGTAGATCCGCGTGGGGTTGGAGCCGGTCGAGAAGGGCGAGCAGCCGCTCCTGTTTCTTCGCGGAAGGACAGATGCAAGGCGCAAGATCGCGGACAGCCTTGAGCCGTTGGCCGAACAGTAGGGGCTTCTTTCCGCTGCCATGTTCGTCGATTTGGCCGATCAGCCATTCCTCGATCTTGGCGCACTTGTCGAAGAAACGCCCGCGAAAGACGTGGCCCTCATTTTCGGGCTTGCCGCTCCGGTCGCACGGCATCGGTGCACGAAGATCGCTGAGCGCGTTCATTCACCCGAGCTAGCCATTCTGTCTTGAAAATCGATGAACCTGTCGGCTGCCTTCCGAAAGTTCACCCATCCTCGTGCATGTCGAACTCGCGGACGCGGCGTTTCTGGCGGGCGGTGTCGACGAGGCGGCGCAGGGTCTCGCGGCGCTCGCGGGCCTGGGCGACTTCGGGGATGATGAGATCGCCGCCGCGTGTGGTCTCGTCGCTCGAGGCGATGCCGAGCGTGCCGATGTCGGCGATCTGGTTGACCAGGCTGAACGTCAGGCGGATGTCCTTGATCCGGTAGAGCTCGATCTCGTCGATGCTCTTCATGAAAATGCCGCGGCGGACGATCAGCCGCTCTTCGGTCACCTGGTAGGTCGCGGCGAGGTTGCGCGCCCAGACATAGAGAAAGACGACGATCGCGATCGCGGTGAGCAGCAGCGGCAGCCAGCGCATGCCCGTCTGCGCCGCGCCGACCCCGGCGGCGGCGAGGATGATGCCGGCGAGCGCGAGGATCACCGTGCCCCAGCCGGCGAGCGTTCCCCTCAGCCAGCCGACCGTCGAGGACCGGAACGTATCGAGCGGCGCTTCCATGAGTCTCTCCCAATCCCCGAGCGCGCGACGCTAGCACGCGCGGCGAGGAAGGAAAGGCTTGGCGCAGCGCCGAGCGGGGCATCGGCTCCAGCCTGAGCACTTGCGGCGCACGCTCGGCCTCGCTGTCGAAGCGGGTGAGCCAGTTCTGCTCGGCTTCCGCGACCGGATCGAGGTGCTGGCGCCGGAGGTATTGCGCGCGGAACTCAAAGCCTCGGCGGCTCGGATTGCGGGGCTCTACGTTGCGTCCGGCAGGTCAGACCGGACGCCTGCATAAACTGGCGAAAGGTCCGAATGTTCGCAGTGCCCATGGGGGTGAGAAGCCCGACCCTCCCGAGCGTGAATCGGCGGGTGCGCGCAGACTTCAATCCGCATGGCCTTCGACGACGGCCGATTCGCGAACAATTTGGGCGGCGGAAAAACGCGCGGGCGCTCTCGAACAGCCCGTCCGAATGGCGCGACTGAGGCGCGGATCGGGCTGGGTCATCAACGAAAAGAAAGAGCCGGACACGAGGCCAAAGCCCCGAGTCGGCGCGAGTATGACAGACGAAATCCTATTTGTATCCAACAGGCGACCGGCTTGAAAAGCGCGGGGCGACGATGCTTTCCAGCTCTTCGACGCTCGCCATTCCCGGGAGCGTCCGGCAGTTGCGAGCGAAGAAGACGTGGCGGATGAGCTCGCCCTGCTGCTCCAGACCGTAGCGGTCGAAGGGGCGGCCGGGGACGATGCTGTAGCCGTAGCGGCAGAAGGGGTGGCGCATCAGCGGCAGATACCAGCGACCGCGCTCCTGCGCCTGGAGGACGTGGGTGAGCTCGTGCATCAGGAGGCCCTGAAGCTCGATCTTCTCGGCCGAATAATCGTCGCTCCACAGCGTGCTCGCCGGGTGGACGTGGACGTGGCCGCACGGGCTCATCAGCGTCTCGCGCGGCTGGAAGGGGAACCATTTGCGGTGCGCGATCCGGACCGGAGCGTAATCGATCGCATCGCCGAAGATCGAGCGGGCGATCTCGATCTCGCCGGGGGTGAGGGGGCGCCTGCTCATTCCCCCTCGTCATCCCGGACGTGATCCGGGATCCCGCTTCCTTCTCCACCGCCGCGAGAAAAATGGGATGCCGGATCAAGTCCGGCATGACGGAAGGGGGTGGGCCGTCGCTCAGTGGCCGGCATGGCCGGCGCCGAAATCGCGCACTTCGGCATCGACATCGACCGGAGGCAGGTCTTCGAAATGGAAGATCAGCCGCACCGTGCCGCCGGCGCGCACGGAAGGCGCGATGTCGTAGAGCATCGCATGCTTGCCGCCGGGCGCGAAGGCGGTCGGCGTGCCCGGCGTCACCGGCACGTTCGCCAGCGGGCGCATCGTCGCCATGGTCCCTTCGGTCATCGATTCGTGGAGCTCGATCCGGCCGATGGCGGGGCTGGTGATGCCGGTGAGCCGGGTCGGTTGGGTGGTCTCGGCCATGAAATAGGCGACGCCGGGCCGGTCCGGGATCGGGGGCAGGGTGACCGTCGCGGCGGTGACCGTGGCGTGCGGGGTCTGGGGCGCGCCGTGGCAGGCGGCGAGGGCGGCCAGCATGGCCAGGGCCGGGACGGGGGTTCGCATGGGCCGTCTCTAGGAGCGCAACCTTCTTGTCGCAAGAAAATCGCCCCCTATATCGCGCTCACGAGAGGAACCCGCGCGTCGCTTTGGAAGGGCCGCGGGCCGGCAGTCTATTGAGAGGCAAGAGGATTAAAGCATGGCAAAAGTGATCGGCATCGATCTTGGCACCACCAACAGCGCGGTCGCCGTCATGGAAGGCGGCAAGCCCAAGGTCATCGAGAATGCGGAGGGCGCGCGCACGACGCCGTCGGTCATCGCCTTCACCAAGGACAGCGAGCGCCTGATCGGCCAGCCGGCGAAGCGCCAGGCGGTCACCAATCCCGACAACACCATCTTCGCGGTGAAGCGCCTGATCGGCCGCCGCTTCGACGATCCGGTGACCAAGAAGGACACCGAGCTCGTCCCCTATCACATCGTCAAGGGCGCCAATGGCGACGCCTGGGTGCAGGCCGGCGGCAAGGATTATTCCCCGTCGCAGATTTCCGCCTTCATCCTCCAGAAGATGAAGGAGACCGCCGAGGCCTATCTCGGCGAGACGGTCACGCAGGCCGTCATCACCGTCCCCGCTTATTTCAACGACGCCCAGCGCCAGGCGACCAAGGATGCCGGCCAGATCGCGGGCCTCGAGGTGCTTCGCATCATCAACGAACCGACCGCCGCGGCGCTCGCCTACGGGCTGGAGAAGCAGGACGGCAAGACGATCGCGGTCTATGACCTTGGCGGCGGCACGTTCGACATCTCGGTGCTCGAGATCGGCGACGGCGTGTTCGAGGTGAAATCGACCAACGGCGATACTTTTTTGGGCGGCGAGGATTTCGACGCCAAGCTGGTCGATAACCTGGCCGACAAGTTCAAGGCGAAGGAGAATATCGACCTTCGCTCCGATCGGCTCGCGCTCCAGCGCCTCAAGGAGGCCGCGGAGAAGGCGAAGATCGAGCTCTCCTCGGCGCAGACCACCGAGGTCAACCTGCCCTTCATCACCGCGCGGATGGAGGGTGGCGCATCGACCCCGCTCCATCTCGTCGAGACGATCAGCCGCGCCGATCTGGAAAAGATCGTCGGCGACCTGATCAAGCGCACCCTCGATCCGTGCAAGAAGGCGCTCGCCGATGCCGGCCTCAAGGCCAGCGAGATCGACGAGGTCGTCCTGGTCGGCGGCATGACCCGCATGCCCAAGGTCCGTGACGTCGTGAAGGACTTCTTCGGCAAGGAGCCGCACACCGGCGTCAACCCGGACGAGGTCGTCGCCATGGGCGCCGCCATCCAGGCCGGCGTGCTCCAGGGCGAGGTCAAGGACGTGCTCCTGCTCGACGTGACGCCCTTGTCGCTCGGCATCGAGACGATGGGCCAGATCATGACCCGGATGATCGATCGCAACACGACCATTCCGACCAAGAAGTCGCAGACCTTCTCGACCGCCGAGGACAATCAGAACGCGGTGACGATCCGCGTCTTCCAGGGCGAGCGCGAGATGGCGCCGGACAACAAATTGCTCGGCCAGTTCGACCTGGTCGGCATCCCGCCGGCGCCGCGCGGCGTGCCGCAGGTCGAGGTCACGTTCGACATCGACGCCAACGGCATCGTCAACGTGTCGGCCAAGGACAAGGGCACCGGCAAGGAGCAGCAGATCCGCATCCAGGCTTCGGGCGGGCTCAGCGATTCCGACATCGAGAAGATGGTGAGCGAGGCCGAGCAGTTCGCCGACGACGACAAGAAGCGCCGCGAGGGCGCCGAAGCCCGCAACCAGGCGGACAGCCTCGTCCATTCGACCGAGCAGCAATTGAAGGAGCATGGCGACAAGATCGACGCGGGCCTCAAGTCCGAGATCGAGGCCGCGGTCGCGGAAACCCGCACCGCGCTCGAAGGCGGCGATACCGATGCGATCAAGGCCAAGGCCGACGCGCTCGCCCAGGTCGCGATGAAGCTCGGCCAGGCGATCTACGAGAAGGAGCAGCAGGCGGCCGCATCGCCGGGCGCCGATGCGCCGGCCGGCGGCGAAGAGGCGGCCGGCGAGGAGGTCGTCGACGCCGAATTCTCCGAGGTCGACGAAGACAATAAGGGCTGAGCAGACGAACCCTCCCTCTCCCCTTCAGGGGAGAGGGCTGGGGCGAGGGGGAGTCTGAGAGGATGAGCGGAGCATGATCGAGACCGGCACTGCCCCTCTCCCTTCGCCGCTTCGCGGCTCTTCCCTCTCCTCTGAAGGGGCGAGGGAAACATGACTGAAACCGACTTTTACGAATTGCTCCAGGTCGAACGGGGCGCCGACGACAAGACGCTGAAGGCCGCCTATCGCAAGCTCGCGATGGAATGCCATCCCGATCGCAACGGCGGCTGCCAGGATGCCGAGGCGCGGTTCAAGGCGATCAGCCAGGCCTATGAGTGCCTGAAGGATCCGCAGAAGCGCGCCGCTTATGACCGGTTCGGCCATGCCGCGTTTCAGAATGGCGGCTTCGGCGGCAATGGCCAGGCGGGGGCGCAGGATTTCGGCTCCTTCGCCGACATTTTCGACAATATCTTCGGCGAGTTCATGGGCGGCGCCCAGGGCCGCCAGCGCGACGTCAGGCGCGGATCGGACCTGCGCTACGATCTCGAGATCAAGCTCGAGGATGCGTTCGACGGGCGCGAGATCGAGCTGTCGATCGACACCACCGCGCGCTGCGAGCCATGCTCCGGCTCCGGTGCCAAGCCGGGCACTTCGGCGCGCGCCTGCCCGACCTGCGGCGGCCGCGGCCAGGTCCGCGCGCGCCAGGGTTTCTTCGTCGTCGAACAGACCTGCCCTTCGTGCCGCGGCATCGGCGAGGTAATCGCCGATCCGTGCCCGTCCTGCCGGGGCGAGGGCCGCGTCGAGAAGCGCAAGACGCTGACCGTGAACATCCCCGCCGGCGTCGATGAGGGCACCCGCATCCGCCTTTCCGGGGAGGGCGAGGCCGGCGCGCGCGGCGGCCCGGCGGGCGATCTCTACATCTTCGTCCATCTGGCGCGGCACGCCATCTTCAGCCGCGAGGGCACGACGCTCTTCTGCCGCGCACCGATCACCTTCACGACCGCGGCGCTTGGCGGCGGCATCGACGTGCCCGGCCTCGACCGCGAACCCAACGAGATCCGCATCCCGGCCGGCACCCAGTCCGGCAAGCAGCTTCGGCTGCGCGGCGCCGGCATGCCCGCGCTCAATGCGCGCGGGCGCGGCGACATGGTGATCGAGATCGAGGTCGAGACGCCGACGAAGCTTTCCGCCAAGCAGAAGGAGCTGCTCGAAGCCTTCCGCGAGACCGAAACCGGCGACGAATGCCCAAATTCGCGCGGCTTCTTCCAGAAATTGAAGGACGCGATCACGGGCTGAAGCCTGTCAAGCCTTCCCCGTCATTCCAGCTTGCGCTGGAATGACGGAGGGGGATTCAGGGCCGTGCCGGGATTTCCACACCGCGCTGGACGGCGGGGCGGGCGAGGCCGCGGGCCAGCCAGGCGGGGACGTGTTTCAGGCTCGCATAATCGACCAGAGCGGCGGCGTCGTAAAAGCCGATCAGGTTGCGGACCCAGCCGAGCATCGCGATGTCGGCGATCGTGTAGTCATCGCCCATGATCCAGGTTCGATCCGCAAGTCGATCCTCAAGCACGCCAAGCAAACGCTTGCTTTCATTGGCATAGCGGTCGCGCGGGCGCTTGTCCTCATACTCACGGCCGGCGAATTTGTGGAAGAAGCCGAGCTGGCCGATCATCGGCCCAAGCCCACCCATCTGCCACATCACCCACTGGATCGTCTCGTAGCGCCGCGCCGGATCGGCGGGGAGGAACTTGCCCGTCTTCTCGGCGAGATAGATCAGGATCGCGCCCGATTCCCACAGACCCATCGGCTTGCCGCCCGGCCCGTCGGGATCGATGATCGCGGGGATCTTTCCATTGGGATTGAGCGAGAGATATTCGGGCGTCCAGCTCTCATTCTCGCTGATCGGGATGAAGTGCGGCTCGTAGGCGAGGCCGGTCTCCTCCAGCATGATCGACACCTTCACGCCGTTTGGCGTCGGCACCGAATAAAGCTGGATCCGATCGGGATGCCGCGCGGGCCAGCGGGTCGTGATCGGGAAAGCGGAGAGATCGGACATCGGCTTCCTTTCGTCAAAAGACGCGAAAAATGGGGACTGTCCCTATTTTTCGTTGCCGAACACGCGGGCGAAGATCGTGTCGACATGCTTCAGATGGTAGTCGAGGTCGAATTCCTCCTCGAGCTCGGCCCCGGAGAGCAGGGCGGTCACCTCGGGATCGGCCTTGAGCAGATCGAGCAGCGACAATTTTCCGTCCGATTCCCATACCTTCATCGCGTTTCTTTGGACAAGACGATAGGACTCCTCCCGGCTCGCGCCGGCCTGGGTCAGCGCCAGCAGCACGCGCTGCGAATGGACGAGGCCGCCCATCCGGTCGAGATTGCGCCGCATCCGATCGGGATAGACGAGGAGCTTGTCGACGACGCCGGCGAGGCGGGCGAGGGCGAAATCGAGCGTCACGCAAGCGTCCGGGCCGATATAGCGTTCGACGGACGAGTGCGAGATGTCGCGCTCGTGCCACAGCGCCACATTTTCCAGCGCCGGCGTCACATAGCCGCGCACCATGCGGGCAAGGCCGGTCAGATTCTCGGTCAGCACCGGATTGCGCTTGTGCGGCATCGCCGACGAGCCCTTCTGGCCCGGCGCGAAATATTCCTCCGCCTCCAGCACCTCGGTGCGCTGGAGATGGCGGATTTCGATTGCGAGCCGCTCGACCGACGAGGCGACCACGCCCAAGGTCGCGAAGAACAGCGCGTGGCGATCGCGCGGGATCACCTGGGTCGAGACGGGCTCGACCGAAAGGCCCATTTTCCCGGCGACATGGGCCTCGATCTTCGGATCGATATTCGCGAACGTGCCGACCGCGCCGGAAATCGCGCAGGTCGCGACATCGTCGCGCGCCGCCACCAGCCGGGCGCGGTTGCGGGCGAATTCGGCATAAGCCTGCGCGAGCTTGAGGCCGAAGGTGACCGGCTCGGCATGGATGCCGTGGCTGCGGCCGATCGTCGGCGTCAGCTTGTGCTCGAAGGCGCGGCGCTTCAGCACGTCGAGCAAAGCGTCGAGATCGGCGATCAGGAGGTCGGCCGCGCGCTTGAGCTGCACCGCAAGGCAGGTGTCGAGCACGTCGGAGCTGGTCATGCCCTGGTGGAGGAAGCGCGCCTCCGGCCCGACCGCCTCGGCGACCCAGGTCAGGAAGGCGATCACGTCATGCTTCGTCACCGCCTCGATCGCGTCGATCCGATCGACGTCGATCGCGGGATCGCCGGCCCACCATGCCCAGACCTTCGCGGCCGACTCCTTCGGCACGACGCCGAGTGACGCCATGGCGTCGAGCGCGTGCGCCTCGATCTCGAACCAGATTTTGTAGCGGGTCTCGGCCGACCAGAGCGCGGCCATTTCGGGGCGGGAGTAACGCGGGATCATGCGCGGGGCTTTATGGGGCGGGCGCGAGCCGATCAATCCTCCGCCGAGATTTCTCGGCGAGGATTTCGATCAGATCAGCCCCATGCCCTTCATGCTGGCATGGCCGTTGGCACCGATGATGATATGATCGTGGACGCCGATCTTCAGATGCCGGCCGGCCTCGATGATGTCGCGGGTGATGCGGATGTCCTGCGGGCTTGGCGACGGATCGCCGCTCGGGTGATTGTGGACGAGGATGAGCGCGGTCGCGTGGAGATCGAGCGCCCGGCGCATGATCTCGCGGACGTGGACCGCCGATTCGTCGACCGATCCCTCCCACATCGGCTCGTCGCGGATGAGGACGTTCCTGGCGTTGAGGAACAGGATTCGAACCCGCTCGATCCCCTCATGCGCCATGTCGGCGCGCAGATAATCGAGCAGGGCCTGCCACGAGCCGAGCACCGGGCGTTCGGTCACCTCCTCCTTGAGCAGCCGCAGCGCCGCGGCGTGGGCGGTCTTCAATGCCGCCACCGCCGTCTCGCCGATGCCGCCGACCCGCGCGATCGCCTCGGCGTCGGCGGTCATCAGCGCGCCGAAGCCGCCGAAATCGCGCAGCAGCTTCCTCGCGAGCGGCTTGGTGTCGCGGCGCGGGATGGCGAGCGCGAGCAGATATTCGACCAGCTCGTGATCGAGCAATGCGTCCGGCCCGCCCTCGAACAGCCGCTGCCTCAGGCGCGCGCGATGGCCGGCGCCGTCTTCGGATGCCTCCGCCGTCATCGCCTCGCCGGCGCGAAGGAGGCGCGATAGGCGGACGGAATCGCGGCGAGATCGGCCGCCTGGAACCGGACCACCGGCTGGAAGGCGCCGTCGACATAAGGCCCGGCGACATAGGGATCGACGTGGATTTCGAGGCTGTCGAAGCGGCCGTCATGATCGCTGTCCGCCGGCACGAGCCTGAGGTCGCGAAGGGCGGGACAACGCGGAAAGACACTGTCGTCCTCGGGAATGTCGATGTCGCGCTCGCGCCGCTCGGCGTTGAGCGCGGCGCAATAACGCGGCGTCAGCCGGCGCAGCGCGGCCGCGCCGAGCATGGCGCGGATGTCGAGGACGCGGTTGGTCCGCCGATCCCAGAGCAGCTCTTCCGAATTGCCGTTCGGATGGGCGCCGCCTTCAAACCGGCCCATGTCGCCGGCGAGGCTGATCAGCCGCGCGCTGATCCCCGCGAGGTGCCAGCTCTTCGAATAATCATATTTGTTGTAATCGCGCTGCTGTTCGCGGGCGAGCGCCTGGCCTTCGCGGGCGTCCTGGACCATCTCGGCATGGTCGTGCGCCATGTCGGCGCGCAGCCGCGCGCGCAGCGCCGGCGCGCGATCGACCTCGGCCGGCCAGGAATAGCTGAAGTCGAGCAAATCGGTGCTTTCCTCGCGGGAAAAACCTCCGGACGACTGGGCGGCGGCGAGCGCGAAGAGGAACGGAGCGACGATCATCGCGGCGCCATAGCATCGCCGCTCCGCTTCGCCCAAGTCCCGCCGATGTTGCACCGCACCATGTGTGTTGACTTGACTCCGCCACCTTCCTAAGGAAACCGCGCCTTGGCGGGCTGGTCCGCCGGCATGCCTTGCCCGGCGCCCTTCATGGGTCGATTTTTTCGGGAGAGCGGCATGACGGAAGACGAGCCCCGGCAGGCCCCAGGCCTTCCTGAAGATGCGCGGCTGACATCGCTCGATCGGCGATTGAAGCAGGCGCAAGCGCAGGAATCGGCCCGGACGGGAACGTCGGCGCCGGTCTCCGCCAGGGGGCAGCGCCAGGGGATGCGAATCCTCTCGGACCTGTTCGGCATGCCGTTGGGCGGCGCCTTGATCGGGTGGGCGCTCGACCGGTGGCTGGGAAGCGCGCCGATCGCGTTGCTGGCGATGCTGTTCCTCGGGTTCGGCGCCGCCATCTGGAACGTGATCAAGATTTCGAAACAGCGTCCCGAATAGGGCGCGAAGGGTGAGCACAAGCGTGGCGGGCGAGACCAAGATCAACCCGATGCACCAGTTCCAGATCGACGGCCTCGGGCCGTCGCTGGACATTCACGGCTATCATATCGGCTTCACCAACAGCGCGCTGTGGATGCTGATCGTGTTCGCGGCATTGTGGCTGTTCATGCTCGGCGGGATGAAGCGCCAGCTCGTCCCCGGCCGCTGGCAGGTCGCGGTCGAAGGGATGACCGGCTTCGTCGAATCGATGGCGACATCGAGCATCGGCCCCGAAGGGCGCAAGTTCATGCCCTGGGTCTTCACCCTGTTCATGTACATCCTGTTCGCCAATATGATGGGGATGATGCCGTTCGGCATCGTGCCGGGCGGGCAGCCGTTCAACGTGATGAGCCAGTTCTCGATTACCGGCGTGCTCGCCGTGACCAGCTTTTCGATCGTGCTCATCACGGGTTTCTGGCGCCACGGTTTCCATTTCTTCTCGTTGTTCGTCCCCAAGGACACGCCGTTCTTCCTCAAGCTGCTGATCGTGCCGATCGAGTTCGTCTCATTCATGGTGCGCCCGTTCAGCCTGGGCCTCAGGCTGTTCGTCGCGATGATCGCCGGCCACATCCTGGTCGAGGTTTTCGGCAGCTTCATCGTCCAGAATCTGAGCGCGGGCGGCGCCGGCGGCTATGCGATCAGCCTGTTGTGCTTCGTCTTCATCATCTGCGTGCTGGCGGTCGAGGTGCTGGTCTGCGCGATCCAGGCCTATGTGTTCGCGCTGCTCACCTCGCTCTACATCAACGATGCAGTCAATCTTCACTAAGCCATTGAATTTACAAAGGAGTTTATCATGGACCTCGAAGCAGCGAAAATGATCGGCGCGGGCCTCGCCGCGATCGGCGTCGGCGCGGCCGGCATCGGTGTCGGTATCGTCTTCGGTCAGTTCCTCCACGGCGCGCTCCGCAATCCGGCGGCGGCGGACAGCCAGCAGGGCCGGCTGTTCATCGGCTTCGCCTCGGCGGAGCTGCTCGGGCTCATCGCCTTCGCCGTGGCGATGCTGATCATGTTCACCTAGTCTTCGACAGGCGACGGGGTTTCGCTTCGCCGCCTCTTGAAGGGACGCCATGCCTCAGATCAACCAACTCCACGACGTCTTCGCGTCACAGCTTTTCTGGCTCGTGATCGTGGTCGGCCTCGTCTATTTCGGCATTGCCAAGGGCATGGTGCCCAGGATCATGTCGACGATGGACGCGCGCGACGGCCGCGTGTCCGCCGATCTTGCCGCGGCGGAAGCCGCGCGCCAGGCGGCCGACGCGACCGAAGAAGCCTATCGCGCGCGGATGAACGATAGCCGGGCGGAGGCGCTCAGGGTGACGGCGGAAGCGAGGCAGGACAGCGCCCGCGCCTCGGAAGGCCGGGTCGCCGCCGCCGATGCCGAGATCCGCGAGCGGATCGAGGGCGCGGAGGCGCGACTGCGCGAACGTGTCCAGGCGGCGACCGGCGAGATCGAAACGGTTGCGGCGGAAGCGGCGCGCGAGTTGGTGGGCCGTCTCGCGGGCCTTGAAATCAGCGCGACCGACGCCGCCGAAGCGGTGAAGGCGGTGACCCGTGGCTGAGCATCTGGCGACCACCGGCGCGCCCGCGCCCGCGGAGCATGCCGAAGCGACGGCGTTCGGGCTCGACGCGCCGGGCTGGATCGCGCTGGCGATGCTCGCCGTGTTCGCGATCCTCCTGTGGAAGAAGGTCCCGGCCGCGATCGGCCGGGCGCTCGACGCCAAGATCGCGACCATCCGTCAGCAGCTCGACGAGGCGACGCAGCTTCGCGCCGAGGCCGAATCCTTGAAGGCCGAATATGAGGCGAAGGCCGCCCAGGCCGATGCCGAGGCCGCGACCATGGTCGAACGCGCGCGCACCGAGGCCGCCGGCATCGTCGCCCAGGCCGAGACCGACGCCGCCGCTCTGGTCGAGCGCCGCACCCGCATGGCCGAGGACAAGATCGCCGCCGCCGAGCGCGCCGCCGTCGATCAGGTCCGCGCCCGCGCCGCGACCGCCGCCGCCGCCGCCGCCGAGCGCCTGCTCAAGGACAAGCTCGACGCCAACGCCGACAAGGCGATGGTCGACGCGACGATCGCGGGACTGGGGCGGCCGTAGGAATGGCACGGGAAGCCCCGGCGCTTGCCCGCTTCCTTGCCCTTGCCGCTTTCGCCCTGGCAAGCATCGGTGCCGCCGCGCAGGCGCCGCATCCGCTTCAGGCCGCCGACATCGAGGCACGTCTTCGCGAGAGCGGCCGTCTCCAGCTCTCCGGCAACATCGTTATCGAACGCTACGACTTTGTCGGCGAAACCGGCCGGATCGAAGCCGTCGTCACGCGCCCCACGGATACGGCGCGACATCCGGCCCTGCTGCTCATTCCCGGGCATTCCCGCACCGCTTACGACATGCTCGCGGCGGCGGTTCGCTTCGCCCGGGCCGGATTCGCGACGGTATCCGTCAGCCAGCCCGGCTATGGAGGCTCGGCAGGGCCGGCCGACTTCGCGGGACCGCGGACGTTCGCGGCGCTGGTCGCCGCGGTCCAGCGTTTCGCCGCGGAGCCTTATGTGAATGCCGCGCGGATGGGCGTCTTCGGCTATTCGCGCGGCGCCCTGGCCGCGGCTGAGCTCGCCGCCCGCACCGATTTCTTCCATGCGGCCGTCCTGGGCGGCGGCGTCTATGATTTCCGCACCGCCTATCGCCAGGTCGGCCTTGCGGGGATTCGCGAGAATATGGTGGCCGAAGCCGGCCTGGGCGCGGCGGCCGTGCGATTCCGCTCGCCGATCCGCGACATGGCGGGTCTCGATGGACCGGTGCTGATCGTTCACGCCGCCGAAGATGCGAACGCGCCGCCGGCGCAGGCGTTGGCGCTCGACCGTCGGCTGACGGCGCTGCATCGCGAGCATGAGCTGCTGATGCTCCCGGGGCGTGACCATGGCTTGCCCGTTGCCGATCTCGTCGGGCCCGCCACGATCTTTTTCGCGCGCCATCTTCAGCAGCCTTAGAACCCGAATAAGGATTCTAGGTCGTCGCACGCTTGCGCCAGGCCCATTCGATCGCGCGATCAAGCCATTCGTCGGAAACGGCCTCGAGCCGCACCAAGGTCGATCCGCCACGCCCCCACGCGCCGGTGGCGGGCCTGAATGCCGCCGGCTCCGCCGTCATCGCCAGCTCCTGCTGCTCGGGCAGCAGCTGCACCATTCCGTGCGCGTCGTCCGGCGAGCCCAGGGTGGCGAAGATCTTGCCGCCGACGCGGAAATCGGGGTGGCGCATATGCGCTTGCTCCTCCGCGCCGGGGTGAGCGAGGGCAAGCCGCCGGAAATCGTCGGGCGTGGCCATTTCGCTTCAATAACGCAGCATCAGCCGGCGGGCGAAAGCGGGGGAGAGGCTGTAGAGCCGCCGCAGCCAGATCGTCGCGCCGACATTGGCCTCGTCGCGCTCCGCTTCCATCGCCGCGACGATCTGTCGCGCGCATTCGGATGCTGGCATCTTGGCGTGGCCGCGATTGCCGGCGGTCATCGCGGTCTCGACCAGCGGCGGCAGTGCCTCAAGGACATGCACTTTGGTGTCGCGAAGCTGGCGCCGCAGCGTCATCGTGAAGCTGCGAAGCGCCGCCTTGGTCGCGCAATAGACCGGGCTTCCGGCGCGCGGCGCGATGGCGAGGCCGGAGGTGACGTTGACGATCATCGCCTCGGGCCGCGCGCGGAGCCGGGGCAAGAGCCGGGTCGCGAGGTGGATCGGCGCGCTGAGGTTGAGGAAGATGCAGCGGTCGACCTCGTCCAGGTCGATCGGGTCGTCGACCAGGTAGGTCGCGCCCATGCCGGCATTGTTGACCAGGATGTCGAGCGTCCGGCCCGCCAGCGCCGCGACCAGCGTCTCGACGCCCGCCGGCCCTGACAGATCGGCCCCGATCGCCTCGAACCCTTCCGCTCCCGCCGCCGCGATCCGCTCCGCGTTGCGCCCGCTGACGATCACCGTGGCCCCCTTCACCCGGAGCAGGCGCGCGATCTCGCGGCCGATGCCGTCGGTGCCGCCGGTGACGAGCACGGTCTTGCCGGTGAGGTTCATCTTTGTTCCCCTTCCAGCTAGTGCGTTGCGCGACGGCAATGTCTAAATCAACCGCGATGACCGATCCGACGACCAGCCCCGGCCGCTTCAACGAGGAAAAGGCGACCTACACCGTGCGCGGCGCCGATGCGCCCGACCTCGCGGCCGGGATCGCCGCGATCCGGGCGGTGGTGAAGACGCTGCCGGTGCGGCCCGGCGTCTATCGGATGCTCGATGCGCGCGGCGACGTGCTCTATGTCGGCAAGGCGCGGGCGCTGAAGAATAGGGTGACGAGCTATACGCAGGTGCCGCGCCTCACCAAGCGGCTCCAGCGGATGGTGTCGCAGACCCGATCGATGCAGATCGTCACCACCCATACCGAGGCGGAGGCGCTGCTGCTTGAGGCGCAGCTCATCAAACGCTACCGGCCGCCCTACAATGTGCTGCTGCGCGACGACAAAAGCTTCCCGTTCATCCTGCTGCGCGAGGATCACGATTTCCCCCGCGTCCAGCTCCATCGCGGCGCGCGGCGCTTCAAGGGGCAATATTACGGGCCGTTCGCCAGCGCCGGATCGGTGCGCGAGACGCTGAACGGATTGCAGAAGCTGTTCCTGCTGCGGAGTTGCACCGACAGCTTCTTCGCCAATCGCTCGCGGCCCTGTCTGCTCTACCAGATCCGCCGCTGCTCGGCGCCCTGCGTCGGCCGGATCGACGAGGCCGGCTATGCCGAGCTGGTCCGCGACGCCAAGGATTTCCTCTCCGGCCGATCGACCAAGATCCAGCAAAAGCTCGGCAAGCTCATGTCGGACGCGGCGGACAAGCAGGATTACGAGCTTGCCGCGGTCTTCCGCGATCGGCTGCGCGCGCTCACCTTCATCCAGGGCGCGCAGGCGATCCATGCCGAGAAATTGGGCGACGCCGATCTGTTCGCGCTCGCCGCCAAGGGCGGGCAGATGTGCATCCAGGCCTTCTTCATCCGCGGCGGCCAGAATTGGGGCCATCGCAGCTTCTTCCCCGCGCATACCAATGACGTGCCGGAGGAAGAGGTGCTGCAAGCCTTCCTCGCCCAATTCTACGAGGAGGTGCCGCCGGCGCGATTGATCCTCACCGATCGGCCGCTGCCCGAGACGGAGCTGCTCGCCGAAGCCTTCACTGCGCGCGCCGAGCGCAAGGTGCGTCTCCAGGCCCCCCAGCGCGGCGAGACCGCGCGCATGGTCCGCCAGGCCGCGCGCAATGCCGAGGAGGAGCTCGACCGCCGCCTCGCCGAAAGCTCGACCACCGCGCGGAATTTGCGCGAGCTCGCCGATCTGTTCGAGCTTGCCGAGCCGCCGAACCGGATCGAGGTCTATGACAACAGCCACGTCATGGGGACCAACGCGGTCGGCGCGATGATCGTCGCCGGGCCGGAAGGCTTCCGCAAGAACGCCTATCGCAAGTTCAACATCAAGCGGCCCGAGACCGCGCCGGGCGACGATTTCGCGATGATGCGCGAGGTGATCGGCCGCCGCTTCGCCCGGCTTGAGAAGGAGGATCCGGATCGCAGTCGCGGCGAGTGGCCGGACCTGCTGCTGATCGACGGCGGCAAGGGCCAGCTCTCCTCGGTCTGCGAAGTGTTGGAGGATGCCGGCGTTCACGACGTGCCGGTGATCGGCGTTTCCAAGGGGCCGGACCGCAACGCCGGCCGCGAGACCTTCCACTTCCCCAATGGCCGCGAGCTCACCCTGCCGCCCAATTCGCCGACGCTTTTCTATCTCCAGCGCCTGCGCGACGAGGCGCATCGCTTCGCGATCGGCGCCCATCGGCAGAAGCGCGCCAAATCGATGATCACGAGCCCGCTCGACGACGTCCCCGGCATCGGCCCCGGGCGGAAACGCGCGCTGCTGATGCATTTCGGCACCGCGCGGGCGGTGAAGGGCGCCGCGCTGGAGGATCTGGAGAAGGTCGCCGGCATCAGCCGCGCCACGGCGCGGGGCATTTACGATTATTTCCACCCGCGGGGCTGAGGATGCACCTCCTCACCGAAGCCGTGGTTGTCGCCGTTCGCGGCCATGGCGAGCATGGCGCGATCGTGCGGGCGCTGACGCCGGCGGGCGGCGTCCAGGCCGGCTATGCGCGCGGCGGGCGGTCGCGGCGGCTCCGGCCCGTGCTCGTCCCCGGCAACCGCATCCAGGCCGAGTTTCGCGCCCGCACCGACGATCAGCTCGCGCACCTGACCGCCGAGCTTGCGCACAGCCGCGCCTTCCTGCTGTCGGAGCCACTGGCGGCGGCGGGGATCGAATGGGCGGCCGCGCTGACCGCGGCGGCCTTGCCCGAGGGCCAGCCTTATCCGCGCCTCTATCAGGGCCTCGAAGGCCTGCTCGCGGCGAGCGAGGCGGCGCCGAGCGCGCGCGGCTGGGCGGTGGCGCTGATCCGTTACGAACTGCTGGTGCTCGACCAGCTCGGCTTCGGCCTCGACGAGACCGCCCTGCTCGCGCTTCCGCCGGCTTTGCGGACCGGCGGCGCGCCGCCCTGGACGGCGATTCGCGAGGGGCTCGCGGTCACCGGCGGTTTCCTGGCGCGCGACCTGCTGATCGACCGGCAGGCCGAGATACTTGCCGGGCGCGAGCGGCTGATCGACCGGCTGAAGCGGATCGCAGGTTGACCTGCCGCCGCCGCCATCACACATTTCCAGGCGTGAAAGAACTTTTCGCCCACTCCGCGACCACCGACGGCGTCACCGTCCGGGTATCGGTCAGCTTCCTTCCCGAACAGTCCGAGCCCGCCCAGGGCCGCTGGTTCTGGGCCTATCATATCCGGATCGAGAACGGCTCGGGTCGCACCGTCCAGTTGATCAGCCGCGAATGGACGATCAGCGACGGGCGCGGCATCAGCCATGAGGTGCGGGGCGAGGGGGTGGTGGGCGAACAGCCGGTGATCGCGCCGGGCGAATCGTTCGACTATGTCTCGGGTTGTCCGCTCCAGACCCCGACCGGCGCTATGTCCGGACGCTATTTCATGGTCGGGGAGGATGGCGGCAGCTTCCCGGTCGATATCCCGCGCTTCCCCCTGATCGCGCCGGCCGTGACGAGCTGAAAATAGGGATAGTCCCTATTTTTTGGTGCGCGCCTTGCTCATCCGGCTGATCAGCCGGCCATCGGCGAGCATCCACATGGTGCACAGGACGAGGCCGAGAAAGGCCGGAAAGTAGCCGAAGGCGACCAGACCGAAGCTGATCGCGAACAATCCGGCCTGGATGCCGCCGCTGACCGGGCGATCGAGATAGAGCCGGTGCGCGCCGGCGACGCCGAACAGCATCCACAGCACGAAGGCGAGCGGATAGGATTTGCCGTCGAACGTCTCCGGCGGCTTTGGCTTCAAGGCGGAGACGAGCTTCTCGATCTTCCGCTGCTGGGCGTCCGTCACGCCCGGGATCGGGGCCGGACCGTTGCGTCCACGCTCTTCGGCCAGGAAGGCCTCGCGGCGGCGCGCCATCTCGTCTTCGGCCGAGAGCGGACGCGCGGGCGCGGCCGCCGCGCCGAATGTGGGCGCGCGGCGTTGGGCGGGCATGCCGCCGGCGATTCCCTTGCGTCCGAACGTTCCGCCGGTCATCCGGCCGGTCTAGCGCGCGCCGGCAAAAATAAGGTTAAGGGGCGCGCAGCAGCCCGGCGGCGCGGGTCATCAGCCCGAGAAAGCGGGCTTCGTCCACCGCCGCCGCCGGATTGTTCCAGCTTCCGGTCGCCACGAACCAGGCGCCGGCGCGGTCGCGCAGCAGCCAGGTGAAATTGAGCACGCCCGGCTCCGATCCGCCTTTGTAGCCGACATAGGCGAAGCCCTCGCGCAGCGCCGGATTGCCCGGATTGACGGCAAGGATCGCCCGCGTCGTCTCGCTGCCGTTGCGCCGCAGCCAGTCCATCGTGCGGACGAGATCCATGGGAGAGGCGAACCATTCGAGCGTGTCGATGCGGACCGGCGCGCCGCCGAACAGGTCCGCGGGCAGGCGCGCGGGATCGCGCGCGGCATAATCGCGCGCAAGCATCGCGCGCCGCCCCGCTTCATCGGCGTTGCGCCAGGCGGCGAACGCATTGTCCGGCGCCGCCTTCAAGGCAAAGGCTTCGAGCGTCGACAGGAACGGCCGGTCGCGCGCCGCCGATTCGACGCCGATCGTCGCCACCATATGCTCGACATTCTCCCGGCCGACGGTGTGGAGCAGCATGTCGGCGGCGGTGTTGTCGCTGATCGAGATCATCAGGGTGGCCAGGGTCTGCAACGTCACCGGCGCTCCCGCCGGCCAGCCTTGCAGGATGCCCGAGGGCGCCGAGCGCCTATCGAGCGTCACGACATCGGACCAATGGCGCTGGCCGGCCCGGATCTGGCGATCGAGCTCGGCGAGGATGAAGAGCTTGAACGACGATCCGATCGCCATCGTCCGGTCGGGCGCGATCCCGCCGATCGTTCGCGGCGGGCCGTCGCCGAGCCGGGCGAGCGCGACCGCGGTCGTGCCGGGCAAAGCGCGGATCTCCGCCATCACCGCTTCGATCGTGTCGCCGCGAAGGTCGCCGCCGGTGACGAGCAGGGTCTCGATCCGGTGCGGCGGATCGGCGGCGATGCCGATCAGGACATGGAGCGTGCCGCGTTCGGTTTCGATGTCGGCCGCGCCGGCATTGGCGCCGCGCGGCGCGATCGCGGCTATTCGCCGCGCCCGGCCATATTGCTGGACGAGCTGGGACGAGATCGCGCGCATCCGCTCCGGCGGCACCTGGGCGAGGAAGGCGGGCGCGAACAGGGTCGCGGGATCGCCGCCGCCGTTGATCAGCGCGACCACGTCATCGGCGCGGGCGCGCAGATCGGGGCCGGCCTCCCGCGCCGCCGCCGGCGTCGCGAGCAGCGCCAGCACGAGCCAGCCGATCAGCCGCATCATCCTTCCGCTCATCCCGGTCTCCCTTGTCGACGAACCCTAGGCGAAACCGCGCCGTGGCTCCATCCGTTGTCGCAAGGCCCAACATGGTCGGAGAAGCCAATGCCCGTTTCCGCTTTGCCGCTCGCCGAGCGTATCGCCCGGATCATCGCCGCCCGCGCGGTCAGCCTCAATGCCGAGGGCGAGGAACGATCGGCCGCCGCCATCGTCGACGATAGCTGGCGCGATTATCGGGGCGACGCGATCTCGATCCTGCGTACGATGCGCGAGCCCGATGCCGGGATGGCCGACGCGGGCGATTTGGCGGTGTGGCAAAAGATGATCGACGCCGCGCTCACCGCGGCCGCGATCGAGGCGTCATAGAGCGGGCCAGGCCAGCCTCAGGCCATAAGCGCCGAGCCCGAGCAGCACGATCCCGACCGCGACATCGAAGCCGCGGATCGGCCGCATCAGGTGGCTGGTTCCGCGCCGCCGCATGTCGAAGGCGGTGATCCACAGCACGGACGCGCCGCAAAAGACGGTGAGCGCGAGCAGGAGGGCGTAGGCATCGAACAGCCATCGTACCTCCTCGCCGAACAGGCCGACGACGAGGAGCGCGAGGATGCCGCAGCCGATGCCGACGGCGCTCGCCCGCTGGATCGTCCAGAGCGGCCGGCGCGGGGGCGGAAGCGGACGGTGGCTCTTCTTGGTCATCGGATCAGCTCGACACGCACGCCGACGGCGTCGGCAATATCCATCCAGTGTCGATCCGAAGTGATGGCGGGTCGTCCGAGCCGTTTCGCGAGGGCAAGGCAGAATCGATCGCCAAGTGACAGGCCGGCGATGCGCGTCGGCATGAACAATGCGGCCGCATCGAGCGCGAGCGAAAAGTCGGTGGGAATGATTTCGACCTCAAGCTCCTTCAATGCCTGCTCGATATCAATGCGTTCGCCGATTCGGCTCAGCTTGTCGCCGACTTCGGCCGCGTTCACGGTGCAAAGGCAGGCATCCTCCAGCCGCCCGGTGACTTTGTCCGCGCCGGGCTCTGCCAACAGGACGGCGAGGACGGCCGACGCATCGAGCACACATTCATTCTGCATCGGCCTCCGGCTCCCCCCACATCGCGCGCCGTTCGCGCAGGAAATCGTCCACCGTCACCTTCGGCTTGCCCTTCATCATTTCGCGGACGATCGCCTGCGCGCGGCGGACCCGCTGGGCCGGCGTCCGGAACACCAGCCCATCCTCGGTCTCCTCGAACGACAACGTATCGCCGTCCTTGAGGCCGAGCCGCGCGCGCACGTCGGCGGGGATCGAGATGCGGCCGTTCGCTGAAATCTTCACCTGGGCTGCCATGAAGGCCTCCTCATGTCACGTGCAGCGAATATGACACAGAGCCGCCCGTATGACAATGTCAGGCGTCGATCTCCTCCTCGTCGAGCCGCGCCGCATTGGCCTGGATGAAGTGGAAACGGTGTTCCGGGTTGCGACCCATCAGGCGATCGACGAGGTCTTTCACGGCGGCGCGGTCCTCGTAATCGGCGGGCAGCGTGATGCGGATGAGGCCGCGCGTCTTCGGATCCATCGTGGTCTCGCGAAGCTGTGACGGGTTCATCTCGCCAAGGCCCTTGAAGCGCGAGACCTCGACCTTCTTGCCCTTGAACGTCGTCGCCTCAAGCTGGGCGCGATGGGCATCGTCGCGGGCATAAGCGACGGCGGTGCCGGCGGAGAGCCGATAGAGCGGCGGCTGGGCGAGGAAGAGGTGTCCGCGCTTCACCAGCTCGGGCATCTCCTGGAAGAAGAAGGTCATCAGCAAGGTCGCGATATGGGCGCCGTCGACGTCCGCGTCGGTCATGATGACGATCCGTTCGTAGCGAAGATCGTCCGGGTTGCACCGCTCGCGCGCGCCGCAGCCCAAGGCCAGTCCAAGATCGGCGATCTCCTGATTGGCGCGGATCTTGTCGGCGGTGGCGGAGGCGACGTTCAATATCTTGCCGCGGATCGGCAGGATCGCCTGCGTCTTGCGGTCGCGCGCCTGCTTGGCCGAGCCGCCGGCGCTGTCGCCCTCGACGATGAACAATTCGGTCCCCTCGGGATCGTCGTTCGCGCAGTCGGTGAGCTTGCCCGGGAGGCGGAGCTTGCGGCCCGACGTGGCGGTCTTGCGCTTGATCTCGCGTTCGGCGCGGCGCTTCAGCCGCTCGTCCATCCGATCGAGCACGAAGCCGAGCAGGGCGCGCCCGCGCTCCATATGATCGGCGAGATAATGGTCGAAATGGTCGCGCACCGCATTTTCGACCAGCCGCGCCGCATCGGGCGAGGTCAGCCGGTCCTTGGTCTGCGACTGGAATTGCGGATCGCGGATGAAGACTGAGAGCATGATCTCGGCCCCGGCGAGCAGATCCTCGGCCTGGATATCCTTCGCCTTCTTGACGCCCACCAGCTCGCCGAAGCCGCGAATGCCCTTGGTCAGCGCCGCGCGCAGCCCCTGCTCATGCGTGCCGCCGTCGGGGGTGGGGATCGTGTTGCAATAATAGCTCTGCCCGCCCTCGCCCCAGATTGGCCAGGCGACCGCCCATTCGGCCGATCCCTTGGCGTCCGGGAAATCGTGGCGGCCGGCGAAGGGCGCGTTGGTCGCGGTCTCCTTGCCCTCGATCTGCTCCTTGAGGTGATCGGCGAGGCCGCCGGGGAACTGGAACACCGCCTCGGCGGGCGTGTCGTCGGCAATGAGCGATGGGTCGCAGCGCCAGCGTATCTCGACCCCGGCGAAGAGATAGGCCTTGGATCGCGCCAGCCGGTAGAGCCGCTTCGGGCTGAACTTCGCGTCCTCCCCGAAAATCTCGGGATCGGGGGTGAAGGAGGTGCTGGTGCCGCGCCGGTTCTGGGTGGGGCCGACCTCGACGAGCTTCGATGTCGGCACGCCGCGCGCGAAGCTCTGGCGATAGAGCTGCCTGTCCCGCGCCACCTCGACGATCGTCTCGGTGGAGAGCGCGTTGACGACGCTGACGCCGACGCCGTGCAGGCCGCCCGACGTGGCATAGGCCTTGTCGGAGAATTTCCCGCCCGAATGGAGCGTCGTCAGGATCACCTCGAGCGCCGACTTGCCCGGATATTTGGGATGCTCATCGATCGGAATGCCGCGCCCGTTGTCGGCGACGGTGAGCCGCCCCGCCGTGCCTTCCCCGGGCTCCAGCGTCACCTCGATCCGGCTGGCATGACCGGCCACCGCCTCGTCCATGCTGTTGTCGATCACCTCGGCGGCAAGATGATGCAGCGCCCGCTCATCGGTCCCGCCGACATACATGCCGGGGCGGCGGCGGACGGGCTCAAGCCCCTCAAGCACCTCGATCGCGGAGGCATCGTAATCGGTGGGAGTGCGGGAAGCGGAAGCGAAGAGATCGGACATGGATGGCGTATAGGAGGCGGGGAGTCCTGCGGGCAAGGTTCTTGGGGTGTTCTATCCACGGCCTTCGACGGATGGTCGGGAAACGGCGTTTGGGAACAGCGGGTAAGCGCCAAATGCGGCCGCGCCATCGTCGTTTCCCGGAAGCAGATATTTGAGGCGTTGTCTCGCTCCGGTCGGCTTGCGACCGCCGCGGACATTGGTTCCGAAAGCCGGGTCCAGCCAACCCAGCGGTTGCCAAGGTCATTACGCAAGCGCAAGGATGATGGAATCATTGGAGGGCGCTTCGATGGCAGACCGATCCAAATTTCTACCGATCGGGGGATGGCTCATCACTATCGCCGTAACCCTGTTTATGATCCGAGACATCAGTCCCGACCTTCAGCAGGCCCCTTGGGCTATCCATGCGAATGCGGGGCTCGGCATACCGGCCAATGTCGTTCTACTCATCGGGCTGACGGGCCTCATTTCTGCCCTCCTTTATGTTTTTCCGCACACCTCGCTGCTCGGCGCGATTCTGCTGACCGGCTTTCTAGGAGGTGCCGCGTTCGTCCATATCAGGGTGAATGGGAGTGCCTGGGACGTCGGTGAGAATGTTGTGATTGGCGTGGCCGCATGGGCGGGCATTTGGCTCCGCGACGAGCAACTTCGTAGCATGCTACCCTTCCGGCGCTCGACGACCACTTAGAGAGCCCTGCGATCCCTAGTCCTCCTCCTCCGCGCCGTGGATGCGGTCGAGATAGAAGGTGGCGAGATCGTAATGGGCCTGGACGGCGCGCGGGTCTCGCGCCTGCTGGGCGAGCGCGAGCTGCGCTTCGGCGCGCCGCTCAAGGTAATCGATATCGTCGGGCGGCATGCGTCCGTTTCTCCATCAATGGTGGTCCGGAGATTCGAAGGCCCCCTCCGGTAACATTATAAGAATCCACGAAAAGGCCCGTGGTTCCCCGTAGAAACCACAGGTCGTCGCATTTGCGCGCGGTTCGTCGCGGAACGGGGCTGGCACCCGCCGGGCGCGCGCCCAGATTCGGCGATCGCGCGCGCTATTCGCGAGACTGGCTCAGCGAACCCTGGGGCCGCCGAAGGGCAGCGGGGGCGGCGGCTTCCTGTCGCGGCGGGGGAGCTGGGCCTGATAGGCGACGCCGCAATGCTCGACGCAATAAGGAAAGCCCGGATTGGACGGGTTGCCGCAGAAATGGAAATCGGGCTCGCCGGGATGGCCGATCGGCCATTTGCAGATCCGCTCGTTGAGATCGAGCAGGCTGGTCTTGTCGGCGATCTCGGGGCTCGGCTTGGCCGGCACCAGGCGTCGGGGCGGGGCCGGCGGAATCGGCGCCTGCTGGTCGCCCGGACCCTGGCGCACGAAGCCGCCCGGACCGATCGAGCGGACCAGCGGCTGCGGAGTCTGCGGCGTGGCCGGCGCGTTGGCGGCCGGCGCGGCGGGCTCGGCTTCGGCGGCGGCGGCGGCGGGCGCGGTCGCGGGCGCCGGCCGGGGCGGCGCGGCGGCGGGGCGGGGCGCGCGTTCGGCCTTCTCCGGCTTCGCTTTCGGCGCCGGCGCGGGCGTCGCCTCACCCTCGTTCGGCTTGACCGGAGAAGGGCGCGACTGGAGGCCGAGCCGGTGCGCCTTGCCGATCACGGCGTTGCGCGAAACGCCGCCGAGCTCGTCCGCGATCTGGCTCGCGGTGATGCCCTGGCTCCACAATTCCTTCAGGCGGTCGATCCGTTCGTCGGTCCACGACATATTCATTCGCTTCCTTGCTTAGGCTTGCCCGCCGCTGCCTGCGCGATTAGCGGAAGCGGTCATGAACGAGCAGCCTTCGAATTGGGTTCGAACCGCCCCCGGCGTTCCGGTGATCCGCAACGTCAACTGGGGCGGCCTTGAGACGCTCTATGTGAAGGAGGTGCGGCGTTTCTTCAAGGTCCAGCTGCAAACGGTGTGGGCGCCGGCGGTCACGACCATGTTGTTCCTGGTCATCTTCACGGTCGCGCTGGGGCGCGCCGGACGCACCGTGATGGGCGTGCCCTTCGCCGATTTCATCGCGCCGGGGCTGATCGTCATGGGGATGCTCCAGAACGCCTTCGCCAATGCGAGCTTCTCGCTGCTGGTCGGCAAGATCCAGGGGACGATCGTCGATTATCTGATGCCGCCGCTGTCGACCGGCGAGCTGATCGCCGGGCTGATCGGCGCCGCGATCACCCGCGCCTTCCTGGTCGGCTTCGCGGTCTGGGCGGCGATGCTGCTGTGGCCCGGTGTCCATGTCTTCCCGCGCCATCCGGGAGCGGTTTTGTGGTTCGGCCTGATGGGAGCCACGATGCTCGGCCTGCTCGGCCTCATCACCTCGGTCTGGGCGGAAAAGTTCGATCACGCCGCCGCGGTCACCAATTTCGTGGTGGCGCCGCTCTCGCTGCTGTCGGGCACCTTCTATTCGATCGAATCGCTGGCGCCGGCGTTTCGGGCGGTGAGCCATGCCAACCCCTTCTTCTATGTCATCTCGGGCTTCCGCTACGGCTTCCTCGGCACCGCCGATTCGCCCGTTCTGATCGGCGGCCTGCTCCTGCTCGGGATCAACATCGCGCTCGGCGCATTATGCTACGGACTGCTGAGGAGCGGATGGAAGATCAAGGCCTGACCGCCTGATTACGTTCATACAAATCGCGACAATTATGAACGGATTCTGTCGCGCCCATTCAGCGGAACCGCAGCGCGGGGCCCCTAGAACCGGCCTTGCCACAGGGCTACCCAAGGAGAAGTTCACATGCGTAAGTTGCTTATTTCCGCCGCCCTCGCCGGTGCCGCGCTCACCGTCGCGGCGCCCGCCTCGGCCCAGGCCTGGCGGCTCAATCCGGTGGTATCGGCCCAGATCCGGCAGGACATCAACCAGCTCGACAACCAGATCGCCCGCGCCCAGCGGCGCCGCGCGATCTCGCCGCGCGAGGCGGTCAGCCTGCGCCGCGACGCGCTGCAACTGCGCCGGACCTATGTGTCCTACCAGCGCGGCGGATTGAACCGGGCGGAGGTCCGCAATCTCCAGAACGGCGTGAACCGTCTGCACACCCGCCTGCGCCTCGAGCGGCGCGACTGGGATCGCGTTCCCGGCCACCGCGCGCCTGGCCATCGCGCGCCTGGCCATCGCCGCTGACCCGGCCGATCCGGGGCGCCGCGTTCGTTGACGCGGCGCCCCCAAATTCTCTATAGCGGGAGTCGAGAAGGCGGCCTGTCATGGGCCGCCTTTTTCCCTTGGACCTTCGCTGGAGAGATCAGATGACCATCACCCCGCTCATGCCCGTCTATCCGCGCTCGCCGGTGCGGCCGGTGCGAGGCGAGGGGGTGTATCTCTATGGCGAGGGCGGCGAGAAATATCTCGATTTCGCCAGCGGCATCGCGGTGAACCTCTTGGGTCACGGCCATCCGGTCCTAACCAGGGCGATCCAGAAGCAGGCCGAGACGCTGATCCATGTCTCCAACCTCTACGGATCGCCGCAGGGCGAGGCGTTCGCGACGCGGCTCGTCAAATTGACCTTCGCCGACACCGTCTTCCTCACCAATTCCGGCGCCGAGGCCGTCGAGTGCGCGATCAAGACCGCGCGTCGCTACCATCATTTCCACGGGCATCCCGAAAAGCACGAGCTTATCACCTTCTCCAGCGCCTTCCACGGCCGCACTTTGGGCACGATCAGCGCGACCAATCAGGAGAAATTGCGCGATGGCTTCGCGCCCTTGCTGCCCGGCTTCACCGTCGTCGAATTCGACAATCTCGACGCGGCCAAGGCGGCGATGGGGCCGCATACCGCCGGCTTCCTGGTCGAGCCGGTGCAGGGCGAGGGCGGCATCCGCCCGGCCAGCGACGCCTTCATCAAGGGCCTGCGCCAGCTTTGCGACGAGAATGATCTGATGCTGGTCTTCGACGAGGTCCAGTGCGGCTACGGGCGCACCGGCAAGATGTTCGCGCATGAGCATTACGGGATCACGCCCGACATCATGGCTTCGGCCAAGGGGATCGGCGGCGGCTTCCCGATGGGCGCCTGCCTCGCGACCGAGAAGGCGGCGGCCGGCATGACCTTCGGCACCCACGGCTCGACCTATGGCGGCAATCCGCTCGCCTGCGCGGCGGGCGAGGCGGTGCTCGACGTCGTCGCCAATGACGAATTCCTCGACCATGTCACCCGCATCGGCGAGCGGCTTCGCGGCGCGCTGGAGCAGATGATCCCCAATCACGACCATCTCTTCGAAAGCGTGCGCGGGCTCGGCCTGATGCTCGGCATCAAGATGAAGGTCGAGAGCCGCCCGTTCGTGAACTATCTGCGCGAGCACGGCCTGTTGACGGTGGCCGCCGGTGACAATGTCGTGCGCGTCCTCCCGCCGCTGGTGATCGAGGAGGCGCATGTGACCGAGTTCGTCGAGCGCCTGTCCAAGGCGGCGGCGCAATATCAGCCGCCGGCGGCGTGAGCCGGGGATCGAGGCTTCCCTTGACCCAACGCCATTCATCGCCACATCCCAACCATGGCTTCCAGATCTGAACTTCGCCCCGCGGCAATCGATGTCGCGGTTGGTTTCGCCTTGCCGGGGCGTCATGCGCGCGGGCGGCTGGTGCGATTGGGGCCGGTGCTGGGCGAGATCCTGTCCGCCCATGCCTATCCGGCGCCGATCGCGCGGCTGCTCGCCGAGGCGCTGGTGCTCGCCGGCCTGCTCGGCGCGATGCTGAAGGATGCGGAGGGGCAGCTCACGCTCCAGGCGCAGACCGAGGCCGGCATCGTCGACCTGCTCGTGTGCGACTATAAGGGCGGTGAGCTGCGCGGCTATGTCCGCTTCGATGCGGAGCGGCTCGCCGCGGCGCCGCGGCCGACGCTCGCCGATCTGTTCGGCAAGGGCTATCTCGCGATCACCTTCGATCAGGCGGCGACAAAGGAACGCTATCAGGGCATCGTCCCGCTCGAAGGCGGCAGCCTTGCCGAGGCGGCGCAGCATTATTTCGCGCAGTCGGAGCAGATCCCGAGCCTGGTGCGGCTCGCGGTCGATGACAGCGGCCATGTCGCCGGCGGCCTGCTCGTCCAGCATCTGCCCGAGGGCGAGGAGGGACGCGACCGCCTCCACACAAGGCTCGACCATCCCGAATGGGAGCATGTCCGCATCCTTGCCGAGACGATTCGGGAGGCGGAACTCACCGACGCCGGTCTGCCGCTCGAAACCCTGCTCTGGCGCCTGTTCCACGAGGAAGAGGAGGTGCGGCTGCTTGCCGAGGCGGTGCTGTCGCGCGGCTGCCGCTGCGATCCCGAGCATATCCGCTCCGTCCTGTCGCGCTTCCCGGCCGAGGAGCGCACGGCGATGGCCGATGCCGAAGGCATGATCGGCGTCGATTGCGAGTTCTGCTCGCATGCCTTCCAGGTCGCGCTGGCCGATCTTGCCGACTGAACCGCCGCATCCCGGTCGATTTTCGGCCCTAATTGGGAGCGACAATGGCGTTTCCGGGCCGAGGGGGATTCGGTCGCATCGGGACGTGGTGAGTGCCATGGACATGCGCTTGTCTGGCCGCGCGGCGACGCTCGGCATCATCTTTCTTGCCGCCGCGGCGATGCAGGCCGCGCCGGCATCGCTGCCCTTGCTCGGCACGCTCGAGCCGGGCCAGTGGGAGCTGCGCGGCGACGGCAATCGCCTGATCTCGTCGATCTGCCTTGGCGATCCCGCCCAGTTCGTCCAGCTCCAGCATGCCGGGCAGGCTTGCGCGCGCAGCCTGATCTCGTCCGATTCGCGCTCGCTGACGGTGCGCTACACCTGCCGCGGCACCGGCCTTGGTCGCACCACGATCCTCGTCGAGACCCCGCGTCTCGTCCAGATCGACAGCCAGGGGCTCGCCAACGGCGCCCCGTTCGCGCTCCACGCCGAAGCCCGCAAGATCGGGCCATGCCATTGATAAAACAGCGTTAACGCATTGTTTATCATCGCGTTGCTAGAAAGGGCGCGTGCCGGGATTTGGCACGCTTTCCTCCCTAGCAGGCTTCGAGCCTGAACTGGGCCGCCCCGCAACGGGCGGCCCGTTCTTTTTGTGGCCTCCTCGCCTATATGCGCGGCCATGACTGAAGCGCCCCTTGGCGTCGTCCTCCTTTCGGGCGGCATGGATTCGATGGTCGTCGCGGGGCTCGCGCGCGAGGCCGGCTATCGGCTGCTCGCGCTCACCATCGACTACAATCAGCGGCATCGCATCGAGCTCGATGCGGCGGCGCGGATCGCGGCGCATCTCGGCGCGGAGCGCCATATCGTCCTGCCGCTCGATCTCACCCGCTTCGGCGGATCGGCGCTGACCGCCGACATCGACGTGCCCAAAGACGGAGCGGGGGAGGGCATACCCGTCACCTACGTGCCGGCGCGCAACACGATCTTCCTGTCGCTCTGCCTCGGGCTCGCCGAGGCGGCCGGCGCGCGCGATCTGTTCATCGGCGTCAACGCGCTCGATTATTCGGGCTATCCCGATTGCCGACCGGACTTCGTCCGCGCCTTCGAGACCATGGCGAACCTCGCCACCAAGGCGGGCGTCGAGGGCGACCGCTTCACCGTCCACACGCCGCTGATGGCGATGACCAAGGCCGACATTTCCCGCGAGGCGGCGCGGCTTGGGCTCGACCCCGCAATGAGCTGGACCTGCTACGATCCAACCCCGGCGGGCGAACATTGCGGTCGCTGCGACTCCTGCCGCCTGCGCGCCCGCGGCTTCATCGAAGCCGGCCTCCCCGATCCGACGCGCTACGCCGGGTCATCGGCGGTATAAAGGAATATTCGCGCGGAGACGCGGAGTCGCGGAGGGGAAGAAAATTGGATTCACGCGAAGGCGCGAAGGCGCGAAGAGGCGCGGATTTGGAGACGATTGCGGCTGATGTCGTCGATGTGGCGCTCAAGCTGCATCGGGATTTGGGTCCGGGACTTCTGGAAAGCGTTTACGAGACGATCTTGGCGGCCAAGCTGACAGGTCTTGGCTACACCGTTTCCCGGCAGCATCCGGTCGATATCGACTATGAAGGGACGCGCTTCGCGTGCGCCTTCAGGATCGATCTCCTGGTCGACGAGCGTCTGCTGGTGGAAATCAAGTCGGTCGAGCGGCTTAACGCCGCCCATGCAAAGCAGCTCCTGACCTATCTGCGCCTGACGAAGCAGCCCATCGGGCTGCTCATCAATTTTGGCGGCGAGACTCTGAAGGAAGGGCTCCGCCGGATCGTCAACGATTACAAACCCTTCGCGCCTTCGCGCCTTCGCGTGAATCAAATCGCAGCATCTCCGCCGAACGGGGCGCCCGAATGACCTACGCCGTCAAGGAGATGTTCCTCACCCTCCAGGGGGAGGGGATGCAGGCGGGGCGGCGGGCGGTGTTCCTGCGCCTGGCCGGCTGCAATCTGTGGAGCGGGAGGGAGCGGGATCGGGCGACGGCGCAATGCCGGTTCTGCGACACCGATTTCGTCGGCACCGACGGCGAGAATGGCGGGCGCTATGGGGCCGACGCGCTGGCCGCGAAGGCCGCGGCGCTATGGGGCGCCGGCGAACGGCCGCTGGTCGTCGTCACTGGCGGCGAGCCGACGCTCCAGCTCGATGCGGCGCTGATCGACGCGCTCCACGCGGCCGGGTTCGAGATCGCGATCGAGACCAACGGCACCCTGCCGGCGCCCGCCGGGCTCGACTGGATCTGCGTCAGCCCGAAGGCGGGCACCGAATTGGTCCAGCGATCGGGCAACGAGCTGAAGCTGGTCTGGCCGCAGGACGGGATCGATCCGGCCGATCTGCTGGCGTGGGATTTCAATCATTTCCTGATCCAGCCGATGGACTGCGCGGATGCGGCGGCGGCGCGGGCAGCGGCGATCGACTATGTGATGGCGCACCCGCAATGGGCGCTCAGCCTGCAGACCCACAAGCTGCTCGGCTTGCCCTGATCGTTACTGGCTGCGCTGGCAATCGCGGCGTTCGCGTCCGCGCAGGCGCGAGCAATCCGGCGGGGCGATCGCGATCGGGGCGAGCCGGATCGGCATCCGCATGAAGGCGTAGCTGTCGTAGAACGGCGTCAGGCTGCCGCGCAGCTCGCGCAGCCGCTCGGTCGCGAGCGTGTGGAATTCGCCCTGGCGGCGGGTGAGCGCGTCCTTGGCGATTCGCGCTGCGGCCTGGCAGAAACCGATCTGCGCGTTGAGGGTCGAAAAGCCGTTATAGGTGCGGGTCGAATAATCGTCGAAACGGCGCGGTCCCTGCGCGGCGCCGGCGGTCCGGCGGAAATAGCCCTCGAGCGTCGAATAAGCGCGGGCGAGCTCGCCCGAATGCTGGCCGAGCACGCCGTTATAATTGTCGACCGCGCGCAGATAGGGCGAGAACTGGCATTGCAGGGCGGCGACGTTGAGCCCCGAACGCAGGTTCCAGATCATCCCCGCCATCGCCTCCGCCGGAGTCGCGCCGGGGAGCGGGATGCCGACGAGCGGATCCTCGGGCGTCATCGGCCCGCTCGGAATTTGCGGATCGTAGAGGAAGAGCTGCGCCGAAGCGGGCGCCGAAAACGCCGCCGCCGCCAGCGTCAGCGCGCCGATCCCGATCATCCTCATTGTCGACATCCGCACCCTCCGCCGCCGCGATCCTAGGTGAAACGGGGCAGCCGTGTCACGCCCGTCGCCGGCGGCGCGGCGCGGATGCGCCACGCCTCGCGGCACGGGGTGGCCGGCCGTGCCTCACATCCCCGCGACGTTGCTGTCGACCGGGTCGGCGCCGGCATCGCCGCCGGATGGGCCGGCCGCGGCGTCGTTGGCGGTCGTATCCACATTGGCGACCGGCGCCGGCTCCGGCATGTTGGCGACGCTTTCCATCGCGCTCGCGTCATTGCCGGTCTGATCCACGATCAGATTGCTGTCGAGATCGTTGGCGGCGGTGTTGGCGGTGTCCGCGCCATGGCCGCCGCAGGCGGCGACGAACAGGGCGGCGCCGGCGATCGTCGCGACGCGCAGAGTGGAAATGAGACGCATAGGGGCTTCCTTTTCGGCTTGAATCCGCCGCCTTATCCCTCCCCACGCCCTCGGGCGCAAGCGGCGGCGCGGCGCAAAAAAGAAGGCCGCCGGAAACCGGCGGCCTTCTCCGATCGCGAAAGGGTTCGCTTACTGACCGTTGGTGGCCGCAGCAGCACCCGCCGCATTGGCGTCTGTCGTCATCGCATTGGCGTCGGTCGTCATCGCATTGGCGTCCGTCATCATCGCGTTGGCGTCGGTCGTCATGTTGGCGTCCATGCCGGTGTCGGTGGCGTTCATGTCGTACATGGAATCATTGCCCATGTCGGTGTTGGTGGTCGCCGTGTTGGCGGTGTTGCCGCCACACGCCGCGACGAACAGGGCCGCGCCGGCAATCATCGAACCGGTGGCGAATTTCTTCAGGATGTCACGCATTAAAAGGTCTCCCTAGATTGATGATTTGGTCGGGTAGGCCCCCTCTTTTCCCCAAATCGGTTTTGCACATTATACGCAAAGGCAGCGGCCCTCAACCCTCCCCGACATCGCCCTCGAGCGAGGACAGAAAGGGATCGAGCCCGTCGTGCAGCGCCAGATCGAAGCGGGCCGCGACATCCGTCACGCCGATCGCCTCGAGGCTGGTCACTGGAAATTCCGCGATACCGCAGGGAACGATGCCTGAAAAGTGCGAAAGATCGGGCGCGACGTTCACCGCGAAGCCGTGCATCGTCACCCAGCGTTTCACGCGCACGCCGATCGCGCCGATCTTCGCTTCCGTCCCGTTCCGGTCCACCCAGATCCCGATCCGCCCGGGCGCGGGGTGGGCGGGAACGCCGATCCGGGCGAGCGCGCCGATCACCCAGGCTTCCAGGCCGTGGACGAATCGCCTGAGATCGCGGCCGCGCCGGTCGAGATCGATCATCGCATAGACGATGCGCTGGCCCGGCCCGTGATAGGTGTAGCGCCCGCCGCGGCCGGCATCGAAGACCGGGAAGCCTCGCGGATTGAACAATTCCGCCGGATCGGCGCTCGTCCCCGCCGTATAGAGCGGCGGATGCTCCAGCAGCCAGACGAGCTCGTCCGCCTCGCCAGCGCGGATCGCGGCGGCGCGCGCCTCCATCGCGGCCAGCGCCTCGGGATAGGGGACAGGATCGCCGCTCACCCGCCATTCGACGGGCGGATTTCCGGCCGCGATATCCATGGACGGGACCGGGGCCGCGCGGGGGTGCGTTGCGCCATGCATCGGCCTCGCGCATAAGCCGATGGCGAGGGAAGGGAAAGCATCAGGACATGGCGACTTTGTCGATCACGGCGGCCTGGGAGGAAACGGCGGCCTTCGTGCGCCGCGAGGGCCGGCTGCTCTTCCCGGTCTCGTTCATGCTGATCGCGCTTCCCACCGCGCTGGTCGAGGCGCTGACCCCGGCCGCGGTGCCGGGACAGGCGCCGGCGGGCGGAGCCTGGCTCCTGCTCTTCCCGATCGCCCTGCTGCTGAGCGCGATCGGCAACCTTGCCATCACCTGCCTCGCGCTGCGGCCGGGGATGTCGGTGGCCGAAGCGTTGCGGCGCGGCGCGGCGCGGCTCATCGCGCTGGTCGGCGTGGCGCTGATCGTGGGCGTCGCGCTGTTCCTCCTGTTCATGGTGATCGTGACCGCCGCCGTCTCGGCTGTGCCGGGCGCGGTGGAGGCCGCCAAGGCGGGCGTCGCCAACGAAGCCTTCGCGAAGGCGGCGCTGCTGAGCGCGGTCGCGCTGCTGCCGGTGGTGGTCTATTTTGGCGCCCGGCTGATGCTGGTGACGCCGGCGGCGGCGGGCGAGGATGGGGGGCCGCTGCGCCTGATCGGGCGTAGCTGGTCGCTGACCCGCGGCCATGCGGCGCGCCTGGTCGGGCTGCTCGTGCTGCTTTTCTGTGCCTATGGGGCGCTGCTGATCGCGGTGCAAAGCATGGCCGGGCTCGCCGTGATCGCGCTGATCGGCCCGCCCGATCCGGGCAGCCTCGGCGCTTTCCTCATCACCCTCGTCGGCGCGGGCATCACGACGCTGGTCTCGCCCTATCTTTCGACCCTGATCGCCCGCATCCACGCGCAGCTCTCGAGCTAGAAGATCGGGATCTGCGCCGCCGCGTCGCGCGGCAGCAGTCCGGCGAGGCGCGGATCGGGAAAGCTTTCGAACGCCCGCGCATAGGGCCTGAATCCCGCCGCCAGATAGGATGGCAGCGCCGCCGGATGGTCGAGGCTGCACGTATGGACCCTGACCCGGCTCACCCCCTCGCGCCAGGCGAGGCGCAGCGTCTCGGCGAACAGCCATTTGCCATGGCCCCGGCCGGCAAGCTCGGGCGCGAGGCCGAGGAAGCGGATCAAACATTCGCCGTGGGTGCGGAAATCGAGCTCCAGCAGGCCGACATCGTCGCCCGCTTCGTCGATCACCGATCGCACCTCCGCGACGGCCCCGCGCAGCGTCGCGTCGTCCATCGCGAGCCTGGAGAACCACAGCCAGTGCGATCCGACGCGCCTGAACAGCGCCCGGTAACGCGCAGGATCGACGAACGTCCACGCCTCGAGCCGCAGATCGGACGCCGGAACCGGCTCCGACTCGGGTTTGCGCGACATTTCGAGATAGGTCACCACCGCCGCGACCATTCCGGCGGGCACGTCGATGAGGACGCCGCTCAACGAATCCTCCCTGTCGCCGAAGGCGATGGGGAGGGGGACCGTCCGAAGGACGGTGGAGGGGCTTTCTGAGTCCGAAAAACCCCTCCACCAGGCTTCGCCTGGTCCCCCTCCCCATGAGCTTTGCTCACAGGGAGGAGCAGGAACGTGCCTTCGCTCACGACCAGGTCGCCAATGGTGGCAGGCTCATCAATATCGCATCGACATTGCCGCCGGTCTTGAGGCCGAAGAGCGTGCCCCGGTCGTAGATCAGGTTGAACTCGGCATAACGGCCGCGCCATTCGAGCTGGCGCTGCCGATCGGCCTCGTCGAACGGCGTCGCCATCCGTCGCCGCACCAGCCTGGGGAAGATGTCGAGGAACGCCTCGCCGACATCGCGGGTGAAGGCGAAATTCTCGTCGAAATGGCCTTCGAGATGATCGTAGAAGATGCCGCCGACGCCGCGATGGACGCCGCGATGGGGGATGTAGAAATACTCCTCCGCCCATTTCGAGAAGCGGCCGTAATAGGTCTGGTCGTGCGCGGCACAGGCGGCGCGCAGCCGCGCGTGGAAATCGGCCGTGTCCTCATCATAGGGAATCGGCGGATTGAGGTCCGCGCCGCCGCCGAACCAGCGTTTCGTCGTGCACAGGAAGCGCGTGTTCATGTGCACCGCCGGCGCATGCGGATTGGCCATGTGCGCGACCAGGCTGATCCCGGTCGCGAAGAATCGCGGATCGTCGGCGGCGCCGTTGATCGTCCTTGCGAACTCCTCGGAGAACCGGCCGGCGACGGTGGAGACGTTGACGCCGACCTTCTCGAAGACCTTGCCCTTCATCAGGCCCCGCACGCCGCCGCCGCCGGGCGTGCCATCCGGGTCGGTGCGGTCCCAGGGCGTGTAGGCGAAGCGCGCATCGCTTCCGGCCGCCGATTCGATCGCCTCGAACTCCGCGCAGATCCGGTCGCGCAGCGATTCGAACCAGTCGCGGGCGGCCTGCTGCTGCCCATCCAACTCAAGGCTGTCCATGTCGATCATGAAGGCCATCCTCTCGTCTGCCGCAGCGCCTCGGCGAGCGCGATGCCCGCCGCGACCGCGATATTCAAGCTGCGCGTCCCCGCCGCCTGGGGGATTCGCGCGCTGAGGTCGGCGCGCGCATGGACGTGGGACGGCACGCCCGCGCTTTCCGATCCCATCAGCACGATGTCACCCGGCTGGAAGCGCGTTTCGTCCAGGCGGGCATCGCTCGCGGTGGTCAACAGCACGATCCGGCCCGTCGCGGCCGCCGCGAATCGTGCCCAATCGGCGTGGCGGGTCACGTTGGCGATCTCGGCATAATCCATCCCGGCGCGCTTCAATGCCCGGTCGCCCCAGGGAAAGCCGCACGGCTCGATCACGTCCAACGGCACGCCAAGGCAGGCGGCGAGCCGCATGATCGTGCCAACATTGCCGGCCTGATCGGGCTGATGGAGGGCGAGCCGCATGCGCGCGGCTTAGCCGACACGGCCAGTCGTGTCACAGCCGGGTCAAATTGGATGTTGGCAAACGCGGCGCCCTGCGTCTATCAGGCCGCGAACCGCCGGGGCCGAACGGCCGCAATGGGGGGCGGTGCCCGGACCCGGGGCGGGTCCGCACGAGGCTGAAGGACGATATGGCTGCGGTCGAACATAGCGAGCATATGGACGCGCATGGCGAAGACGGCATGCGCCGGCGCGATTTCCTCAATATCGGGGCGGTCGCCTTTCCCGCGGCCGGCGCGGTCGCGCTCCTCTATCCGCTCATCAACCAGATGAACCCGTCGGCGGACATCCTCGCGCTCGCGCAGATCGACGTCGATATCTCGCACATCCAGCCGGGCCAGGCGATCAAGACGATCTGGCGCAAGCAGCCGGTCTTCCTTCGCAACTTGACGCCGCACGAGATCCAGGAAGCCAATGCGGTCGATATTTCGACGCTGCGCGATCCGCAGACGCTCGCCGAACGCACCAAGCCGGGCAAGATGAACTGGCTGATCACGATGGGCGTGTGCACCCATTTGGGCTGCGTGCCGCTGGGCGCGGGCGAAGGCGAGCCGCGCGGGCCTTATGGCGGCTATTTCTGCCCCTGCCACGGTTCGATGTACGATACCGCCGCGCGCATCCGGCAGGGTCCGGCGCCGCTCAATCTGCAAGTGCCGGACTATGAGTTCACGTCGCCCACCGCGGTTCGCATCGGCTGAGGTAGAATAAGATGAGCTTTCCCTGGGCCGAGAAATACGCGCCGAAACATCCGTTCATGCGCTGGATCGACCAGCGCCTGCCCTTGCCGCGGCTCGCTTACGGCGCCGTCGGCGGCGGTTATCCTGTGCCGCGCAACCTCAATTATTTCTGGAATTTCGGCGTCCTCGCCGGGCTCGCGCTGGCGTTGCAGATCGTCACCGGCATCATCCTGGCGATGCATTACCAGGCCGGCGACGCGACCGCGTTCAACTCGGTCGAACATATCATGCGCGACGTGAACCAGGGCTGGTTCCTGCGTTATGCCCACGCCAACGGCGCCTCGATGTTCTTCATCGTGACCTATATCCACATCTTCCGCGGCCTTTATTACGGTTCCTACAAGGCGCCGCGCGAGATGGTGTGGATGCTCGGCCTCGTCATCTTCCTGCTGATGATGGCGACCGCGTTCATGGGCTATGTGCTTCCCTGGGGCCAGATGAGCTTCTGGGGCGCCAAGGTCATCACCGGCCTGTTCGGCGCGATCCCGCTGGTCGGCGATCCGATCCAGCATTGGCTCCTGGGCGGCTATGCGCCCGATCAGCCGACGCTGACCCGCTTCTTCTCGCTCCATTACCTGCTGCCGTTCGTGATCGCTGGGGTCATCATCCTCCACATCTGGGCGCTGCACATCCCGGGATCGGGCAATCCGACCGGCGTCGACGTGAAGAGCCCGCAGGATACATTGCCCTTCCATCCTTATTATACGGCGAAGGACGGCTTCGGTGTCGGCATCTTCTTCCTGGTGTTCGCGCTGCTCGTCTTCTTCATGCCGAACGCCTTCGGCCATGCGGACAATTATATCGCGGCCAATCCGCTCTCGACGCCGGCGGAGATCGTCCCGGAATGGTATTTCTGGCCGTTCTACGCGATCCTGCGCTCGTTCACCGCGGACTTCATCCTGCCGGCCAAGCTGTGGGGCGTGCTGGCGATGTTCAGCTCGATCCTGCTGCTCTTCTTCCTGCCCTGGCTCGACAAGTCGCCGGTGCGTTCGGGCAGCTACCGGCCGACCTTCAAGATCTTCTTCGGGATCCTGATCGCCGACGTGCTGGTGCTCGGCTATTGCGGCGGTTCGCGGCCGGAAGAGCCCTATCTGATGATCTCGCAGCTCGCGACGGCCTATTATTTCATCCACTTCCTCGTCGTCCTGCCGCTCCTCTCGATGTTCGAGAAGACGCGGCCGCTGCCGAACTCGATCTCGGAAAGCGTGCTGCACGGTGAAGAGGCGGAAGCAGCGCCGATCGGCGTCACGCCGGCAACGGCGGCTTAAGGGGGACGATAAGAGACATGATCCGCTTCCTGGGCGTACTCGTCGGGCTTGGTTTCGCATTCGTGGTGCTGCTGGCCTTCGGCTTCGGCGCTTATGCCTTCGTCACCAGCCCGCCCGAACAATCGGCGGAGGCGCGCTATCACCTCGCGCCGCGCCACGACGTGCGCTACTCGTTCGAAGGGCCGCTCGGCCGCTTCGACTATCAGCAGCTCCAGCGCGGCTTCCAGGTCTATCGCGAGGTCTGCTCGACCTGCCACGGCCTCAGCCAGGTCGCGTTCCGCAACCTGCGCGACATCGGCTATAGCGAGGCGGAAGTCCGCGCGATCGCCGATCAGTGGCCGCACCAGATGGCGTCGATCAACCCGGACACCGGCGAGGCGGCGACCCGCAAGCCGATCCCGGCCGATCACATCCCCGGCCCCTATGCCAACGACACCCAGGCGCGCGCCGCGAACAACAATGCGCTGCCGCCCGATCTGTCGCTGATGGCCAAGGCGCGCGAGGGCGGGCCGCATTACATCCACTCGCTGCTGACCGGCTTCCGCAATCCGCCGGCGGGCTTCGAAGTGCCGCAGAACCTGCACTACAATCCCTATTTCGCGAACCTCAACATCGCGATGCCGCCGCCGCTGACCGCCGACGGACAGGTCACTTATGGACCGGGCAATCCGCGCCCGACCGTGGACCAGATGGCGCAGGATGTTTCGGCTTTCCTGATGTGGTCGGCCGAGCCGAGCATGGAGACGCGCCACCAGGTCGGCATTCCGGTGCTGGTCTTCCTGCTGATCGCGACGATCCTCGCTTATCTTTCCTACCAGAACATCTGGCACGGCGGAGACCGGCGCGTGCGCGCCACCGGCCCGCTCGATCCGGACAATATGGACAAGCGCCAGCAGGCAAGCCGCGAGGCGGGGGTCACGGAGTAGAGTCCGCGAAGGACTTTCTCGCTCCTGAATCGGACAGAATCGAATCTTTCCTCCCCTTCGAGGGGAGGGGGACCGTTCGCCGCGGGCGAATGGTGGAGGGGTGTCAGACTCCGAGATACATTCTCTGAATCTGACACCCCTCCGTCAGCCCTTCGGGCTGCCACCTCCCCTCGAAGGGGAGGATCCGGAAATGGTCGCAATCTTCAGACTGGCCGGCGCCGGATCAGCACGATCGACGTGAAGCGCATCACCGCGACGCCGTCCTGGTTCGCGACCAAAGTCTCCGTCCGGAACGATCCGATCTCCGGCTTGCTGCGCGACGGGGTCTTGTCGACGATCGTGCCGGAAACGTGGAGCGTGTCGCCGGGATAGACCGGCTTCAGCCAGCGCAATTCGTCGATGCCCGGCGAGCCGAGGCCGGCCTGCTCATGCCCCACCACGTAGCGCGCGATCACCGCCATCGTCATCGCGCAGGTATGCCAGCCGCTCGCCGACAGACGGCCGAAATGAGTCTTGGCGGCTTCCTCGTCCGATAGATGGAAAGGCTGCGGATCATATTTGCGCGCGAAATCGAGAACCTCCTCGCGCGTTACCTCATAGCTGCCGAAGTCGGTCCGGCCGCCGACCTCAAGATCCTCGAAATAGATCACATGCGCCTCCGCTGATGTCCGCGCGGGATCGGCGGTCGCGGCCGTCATGTCAAACCCGGAGCCGGCCCGGAACCGCCCCCGGAACCGGCGATGCCGCCGCTCGTTACGCTTGCATCCCGGTCGGCCCTCGCCGGATCGGCCTTCGAGGAGACCCATCATGCACACGCCCCGCCTGTTCGTCGCGCTCTCGCTTTCGGCCGCGGCCCTTTCGCTGGGCGGCTGCATGGGCGACGGCGGCTATGGCTTCGGCGGCCCCGGCTTCGCCTATCAATCCGGCTGGGGCGATCCCTATTGGGGCTGGTATGGGGATTATTATTATCCCGGCACCGGCATCTACGTGTACGATTCGCAGCGCCGACGCCATCGCTGGAACGACGATCAGCGCCACCATTGGGAAGGCATGCGCGGCGGCTGGCACGGCCCGCGCAACACGGTCGGCCGGGCGAACTGGCACGATTTCCGGCGCACGGGCCGTCCGTCCGGCGCGACGCGGCCCAACCGCCCGCATCGCCCGCACCGCTGATCAGGGTCTCGTCAGCGCGCCTTCGATCGACGCGATCGTCCCGTCGGAGGGGCGCGGCTGGACATGGATCAACCGCGCGATCAGCGGATAGATATCGACATTGTCGAATGTCGCGAGCCTGACGCCGGCGCGGAAATCCGGTCCCGAGGCGATGAACAAAGCCAGCATTTCGGGCGATGAATTGTCGTAGCCATGCGTGCCGCCGAAATAGGGCTCTCGATCCGGCCGGGTGATCGTCCAGCCGGTCTCGGCGAGGCAGTAGAAGGCCGGGACGCGCGGATTGGCCCCATAATGGAGCCGCGCCGGAATATCGGCCTTGCGCCAGCATTGGACATGATCGTGCGGGCGCAGCAGCGCCGCCGCCACCGCATTCTCCTGCCCCGGCAGCGCGTCCATGCCCGAATAGGGGCCGTCGGTGACGACATGGACGAGTCCCGGATCGACCAGGCTCTCCAGCGGCACGACACGCTGCGCGCTGGTCGCGGCCATGCCGTGATCGGCGACGATGACGAGATCGGCCGGCTGGCCGAGATCGGCGAGGCCGGCGACGAGATCGCCGATCCGTTCGTCGACCTCGCGGATCGCGGCGTTCGTTTCCGGCGCGTCCGGCCCATATTGATGGCCGGCGCTATCGACCGTGTCGAAATAGAGCGTGACGAAGCGCGGCCGTGTCGCCGCCGGACGCCTCAGCCAGTCGATCACCGTCGCGACGCGCTGCCGGCCGGTGACGTTCTGGTCGTAATGCTGCCAGTCGGACGGGCGGAGGCCGTCATGCGCCACCTCCGCGCCCGGCCAGAACATCGTCGCGGTGCGGACATGGCTGCGTTCGGCGGTGATCCAGATCGGCTCGGCCTCGTCCCACCAGAAGGGATCGAGCGCCTGATCATTGCTGATCTTGAAGATCACGCCCGGCCGGCGCGGATCCTCCATATTGTTGTCGACGATGCCGTTGTGGTCGGGCCGCATCCCCGTCACCAGCGCATAGTGATTGGGAAAGGTCTTGGTCGGGAAGGACGGCCGCATCGCGGCCCGCGCGCCCAAGGCGGCGAGCCGCGACAGGTTCGGCGTCTCGCCCCGGTCGAGATAGTCGGCGCGAAAGCCGTCGATCGAGACGAGGATGGTGACCGGCGCGCGCGCCTCCGCCGGCACGGTCCGGGCCGCGACGGGGGCGGGCAGGGGCCGCGCCGCGCATCCCGGCAGGAGCAGCGCGAGGGCGGCGGCGATGAGGAGCGGCAGGCTCCGGCGATGGCGGTCTGGCATGTTCGCCGCGCTAGAAGGCGTCTGTGTCGCTTTGGTGTCGCATGAGGCCATGCCGCTACGCTCCTTTCCCCGGGTGCGGCGTCCTGTTAGCCTGCCGCCGCGAAGAGGGGAAAGACGAATGATGCGAAAGACGATCCTGGCCGCGGCGGCGGCGCTGAGCCTGGCCGGTTGCTCGGCCGGCGCCGACAAGACGGCCGCCGAAGCCGCGGTGACGCAATTCCACCAGATGCTCGACGGCGCCCGCTACAGCGACATCTATGCCGCAACCGCGCCCGATTTCCGCCAGGCGACGAGCGAGCAGCAATTCACCGCCTTGCTCCAGCAGGTCCACGAACGGCTCGGCGCCGTCCGCAACGCCAGCCGGACCGGCTGGCAGGTCAATTACAACACCAGCGGCCATATGGTGACGCTCAATTACACCACCCAGTTCGCCTCCGGCCAGGCGCGCGAGGACTTCGTCTATCGCGTGACCGGCGCCACCGCGAATCTCGTCAACTACCGGGTCAATTCCGATGCGGCGCCGGTGACGGCAACGCAGCCCGCCGACCAGACCGTTCCACCTCCATCCGATGAGGGCGGCAAGCCGGGTGGGGAGGATGACACGGGCGGCAAATAGGCGGCAACGTCCGACTTGCGGCCGGCCGGCGATGCTGGCATGTTGAATGAATGAGAATATATCATCTCATTGTGGTGCTGTTTGCCGCCATCGCGGGTTGCGCCGCGCGGACGCAACCTCCGCTTGTCTTCGACTCCGATACCCTGCTCCGCCATCGCATCGAAGGCGAGTCCGTCGCGACGGTGCCGCCCGGGCAAGAGGAGGCGCTGCCAGTGCCGGTGCTGGTGACGATCTCGCAGACCGGGGCGGTCACGGCGGCGCGCGTCGATCCGACCGTTCACTATGCCCCGCCGGATGCGTCAGCCGCGATCGCGGCGGCACGACACTGGCGATTCTGGCCCTTCAGCTATCATGGCCGACCTGTGCTCGCTGAGGGAGTGGTCCAAATCCAGCAGCGTCCGCCGGACCGGTGGCGCGACCCGCAGGCCTCGATGCCGCCGATTGACTATGCCACGCTCCGGATAGGATTGACGCGGTCGGCCTGCTTAGGCTCCTGCCCGGACTATGCGGTGACGATCGACGGCGCGGGCGAAGTCACCTTCTCCACGCGCGCCGAGTCGCTTCCGGGGGCCGCCGAGGTCCACCGGCAATTCAGCAGATCGATTGGCGTGCTCGTGTCCGGCGTCCACCATTCCCGGATCGATCGCCCGGCGCTGAACGCGCTGATCGACCGGTTCCGCCAGGCGCATTTCTTCGGGCTGCGGCGGGAATATGCCGCGCCGATCACCGACAGTCCCACCTACGAACTGAGCTTCGAATCCGGCGGCCGGCGATGGACGGTCACCGATTATGTGGGCGAGCCCGTCGGCATGCCCCACGTCGTCACCATGTTGGAAAATGCGGTGGACGAAGCGGCGGGGACGGCCCGTTGGATTTCGGGCAACCACGAGACAGTTGCCGCGCTTCGCGGCGAAGGCTTCGACTTCCGGTCTCAGGCGGCGGGTGAGCTTGCGGTGACAGCGGTTTCAAAAAGCGCCGCGCGCAACGGCGCGACCGACCAGTTCCTCATCGATCTCATTGAGGCGGGCCTGCCGCTCGATCGGCCGGTTCGCGTGATGCGCGGCGGCGACGAAGCACCGCTCGGCGTTGCGCTTGCGATTGGCGCCGCGCAGACGCATCGCGGGCAATTGCTCGACTATCTGGCGGAACGTCACTGGCTGACGAGGATTCCGCGCGTGCAGCTCTCGCGGCTATTCGCGGAGAGCGGTGGCGGATGCGATCCGCAAATCGCCCGGGCGCTAATCGCTGCCGGCGCCGATCCGATGGCACGCACGTCGCGCGGCCCCGATGAGGGCGAGCCGGGTGGGGCGACCGCGCTCATCGCCGCGCTCTACGGTTATCGGTGTGAGGATGCCGACAAAGCGCCGTTGGTGGCTGCGCTTCTCGACGTCGGCGTCGACATCAATGCGACGAACGACGCTGGAGAAACAGCCATCTTCGGGATCGAGGATCCGCGCCTTCAAGAGCAGCTCCTGGCTGCCGGCGCGCGCGTGAACGTTCGCGACCGACGGGGCAATTCTCCGGTCTTTTCATCCTGGACCGACCGGATCGTGCTCGGCCTGCTCGATGCCGGCGCAGATCCGCGCGGCCACTATGACGATGGCAAGACGCTGCGCCAGCAGGCGCGGGCGCGCTACATGCCGTCCGTGCTCGCCTGGCTCGACGCGCACCATATCGAGTAGGGCGTGACGACACGTTGAACCGGATCAGCCGGCCGCGCCCGCGACCGGCGGCAAGGGCGCGGCTCAGGCGAGCGACGTTCCCGACACGCCGCCCGCCGACACGGGCGGAGGGAAATAGGCGTCTTCAGCGTCCCGCCGGCGGATCGGCCGGCGGCGGGGCGCAGCGCGGTGTTCCATAGGCCTCGCGGTAGGAACGGCCGAAACAGGCGACGAAGCCATCGACGATGTTGAGGTTCGGCGGCCAGGAGACGCTGATCGCCCGGCCCAGCGGATCGCGCGGCGCGAAATCGGCCGGGCGCGGCAGTGCCGCCAGCGCATCGCGGGCGGCGATCAGCGCCGGGCGATCGCCGCGCAGGAAGGCGATCGAGGCGTCGACATAAAGGTTCCATCCGAACCCGTCCGGATCGGGATGGCGGGCGCGATCGAACAAAGCGATCGCGTCGGCCGCCTGGCCCGCCATCGCCCGCATCTGGCCCTCGTGCCAGATCAGGATCGAATGGTCATTCCCGTGCGCGGCGCGATAATCGCGCAGGAGATCGGCCGCCGCGACATGGCAGCGCGGATCGCGCGCCAAGGCGCGCCAGCCACCTTCCATGTCCTGATCGAACGCATGTTCGTCGAGCGCGAGCCGCGCCGCGCGATCATAGGCGCAGGGATCGGTAATCGGGACCGCCTGGATCAGCAGCCCGGCGGCGGCAAGAGCGAGCATGTGCGCGCCTCAGACGTTGAATCGGAACAGCAGCACGTCGCCGTCCTGGACGACATAGTCCTTGCCCTCGGCGCGCATCCTGCCGGCGTCCTTGGCGCCGGTCTCGCCGTTGCAGGCGACATAATCGTCATAGGCGATCGTCTCGGCGCGGATGAAGCCGCGCTCGAAATCGGTATGGATGACGCCGGCGGCCTGCGGCGCCTTCGATCCCTTCTCGACCGTCCAGGCGCGCGCCTCCTTGGGGCCGGTGGTGAAGAAGGTGATGAGGTGGAGGAGATCGTAGCCGGCGCGGATGATGCGGGCGAGGCCGGTCTCGGCAAGGCCGAGATCGGACAGGAATTCGGCGCGATCCTCGTTCGGCATGGTCGCGATCTCGGCCTCGATCGCCGCCGAAATGATCACCGCTTTCGCCCCTTCCGCCGCCGCCTTCTCGAACACGCGCGCGCTGTGGGCGTTGCCGGTGGCGGCGTCGCTTTCGTCGACGTTGCAGACATAGAGGACCGGCTTGGCGGTGAGGAGCTGGGCGCGGTCGAGCGCCAGTTTCTCCTCCGCATCCTTCGGCTCGGTCAGCCGCGCGGGCTTCGAATCGCGCAGCAGCTCCAGCGCCTGGCCGAGCACGCTGGCCTGGATCTTCGCCTCCTTGTCGCCCTGCTGCGCTTTCTTGACGAGGTTGGGGACGCGCTTCTCCAGGCTCTCGAGATCGGCGAGCATCAGCTCGGTCTCCACCGTCTCGGCATCGGCGACCGGATCGACCCGGCCCTCGACATGGGTCACGTCGCCGCCCTCGAAGCAGCGCAGCACATGGACGATCGCATCGACCTCGCGGATATTGCCGAGGAATTGGTTGCCCAGCCCCTCGCCGGTCGATGCGCCGCGCACCAGCCCGGCGATATCGACGAATTCGAGCTGGGTCTCGATCACCTGCGCCGATTTGGCGATCTCGGCGAGCCGCTGGAGACGCGGATCGGGCACGGCGACGCGGCCGACATTGGGCTCGATCGTGCAGAACGGATAATTGGCCGCCTGCGCCGCCGCGGTTTCGGTCAATGCATTGAACAAGGTGGACTTGCCGACATTCGGCAGCCCGACGATCCCGCAACGAAAGCCCATCTGCTCTTCTCCAAATCCTCCCCGTGCCCGCGAAGCGGGGATGGGGAGGGGGACCGTCCGAAGGACGGTGGAGGGGCTTTCGGCGCCGGAGAGCCGCTCCACCGCGTTTCACGCGGTCCCCCTCCCCATCGCTTCGCGACAGGGAGGAAAATCAGCGGCCCCGTTAGCGGTTGCGCTCCGGCTTTGCCAGCTTAGTGTCGCCGGCAAAACAAGGGGATCGCCATGAAGCTTCGTCTCGCCTGCCTGCTGGCCGCCACCGCGCTCGCCGCCGCGCCCGTATTCGCCGCCGATCCGCCGCCGCTGCGCCCGGCCGCGCAGGTGCTGGCGGGGACGAGCGCCGAGCAGGGGCTGCTGCCGGTCCATGTCGATCGGACGAACGGCCACATCTATCTGACGCTGCCGGCGCCGGACGGCGACGGGATTTCGGGCCGCTATCTCTATCTCGCCGCGCTGGAGACGGGGCTCGGCTCGGCGTCGCTCGGGCTCGATCACGCCCAGAGCAGCGGTGCGCGGCTGCTCGTCTTCCGCCGCATCGGCCGCAAGGTCTCCGCCGAGATCGAGAATCCCCGCTTCCGCGCGGCCGGCGGCGATGCCGACATGGTCGAGGGCGTGCGGCACAGCTTCGCCACCTCGACGATCTGGATGGGCGACATCGCCGCGATCGGCGACGACGGCGCGCTGATCGTCGACATCTCCTCCTTCCTCGTCCGCGACGATCTCGGCATCGCCCGGTCGCTGCGCGAGGAGCAGAATGGCGACTATAAGCTGAGGCCCGAGCTCAGCGTCGCCGACGTCAATTTCGTGCGCGATTTTCCACGCAATCTCGAGCTTTCGGCGCGCCTCACCTTCACCAGCGACCATCCCGGCGCCGATGCCTCCAATATCCTGCCCGAGCGCGGCAATGCGAGCTTCGTCATCCGCCATTCGCTGGTCGCTTTGCCCGAGCCGGGCTACCAGCCGCGTCGTTTCGATCCGCGCGCCGGCAGCTTCGGCATGCAGGTGGTCGATTACAACGCGCCGCTGGGTCGCCCGCTGGTCTATGAGCTGGCCACGCGCTTCCGGCTGGACAAGACCGATCCGGCGGCGGCGCGCTCGCCGGTCAGGCATCCGATCGTCTTCTACATCGATCGCGCCGCGCCGGAGCCGATCCGCGCCGCACTGGTCGAAGGCGTCAACTGGTGGCGCCGGGCGTTCGACGCCGCCGGCTATGTCGACGCCTTCCGCGCCGAGGTTCTGCCCCAGGGCGTCGATCCGCTCGACGTGCGCTACAATGTCGTCAACTGGGTCAACCGGGCGACCCGGGGCTGGTCCTACGGCCAGCCGATCGTCGATCCGCGCACCGGCGAGATCATCCGCGGGCAGGTGCTCCTGGGGTCGCTCCGCGTGCGGCAGGATCTGATGATCTTCCAGGCGCTGGTCGGCGCGGGTCTGACCGGCACCGGCGATCCCAACGATCCCGTCACCGCCGCTTTGGCCCGTATCCGCCAGCTCGGCGCGCACGAAGTCGGCCACGCCATCGGCCTCGCGCATAATTTCGCGGCGAGCACGCAAGGCCGCTATTCGGTGATGGATTATCCGGCGCCGCGCGTCGGGCTGGACCATGGCGTGCCGACGCTGACCGACGCTTATGGCGCCGGCGTCGGCCGCTGGGACATGTTCGCGGTCGACTGGCTCTACGGCGCGCGCACCGACGCGGAGGGCGACCAGCGCATGGCCGCCGCGCTCGGCGCGGGGCTGCGCTTCGTCGCCGATCAGCACGCCCGCGCCGCCGATTCGCCGCACCCGCTCGGCAGCCTGTGGGACGACGGCACCGATCCGGTCGTCGAGCTCAGGCGGATGATGGCGGTGCGCGCGGCGGCGGTGGCGCGCTTCGGCCCGAATGCGCTCCATCCCGGCGATCCGCAATCGCAGCTCCGCCGCGCATTCGTGCCGATCTGGCTCATTGATCGCTATCAGATCGAGGCGACGGCGAAGATGCTTGGCGGCGTCGATTTCACCTATGCGGTGATCGGAGACGGCCATGGCGAGGCGCGTCCGGTCGCCGCCGCCGATCAGCGCCGCGCGCTCGACGCCTTGCTCGATACGCTTGCGCCCGATGCGCTGACCGTGCCGCCGTCCCTGCTGCCGCAGCTCAGCGCAGGTTGGTCCGGCGACGATGATCGCCAGACCGAGATCGAATTGATCCCGACCGCCGGCGGTTCGGTCTTCGATCCGCTCGCCCCGACCGAGACCGGCGCCGCGGTGACGCTCGCCGATCTGGTCGCGCCGACCCGGCTCAACCGGCTCGAGATCCAGAACCAGGCCGATTCGTCGAGCCCGAGCGCGCACGAGGTGATCGACCGGCTGATCGAGCGCACCTTCGCCTTCGACGGGCTGAATGAATCGCAGGCGGCGGTCCAGCGCCGGATCGCGACCACCACCGCGCTCGCGCTCGCCCGCGCCCAGCGCGACGCGGCGCTGTCGCCGACGGTCGCGCTCGCTTTGTCGGAACGGCTCCAGCGGCTGGCGGCGGGCCTCGCCCGCGCGACCGGCGACGGCGTCCAGGCCGATTGGAGCCGCGGTCTTGCCCGTCTCCTCAACGATCGCGGCGCGCTCCAGGCCGCCGTCGCGGACCCACACCGCTTGCCCACGATCCCGCCCGGCATGCCGATCGGCGGCGCCGAGGGCGAGGACTGGCCGGGGCTGTAGAGGACAAAAAGCCTCTCTCCCGCGAGAGGGAGAGAGGCTTTTTACGCCTTCATTGCGAGGCGAGGATGCTCGCGATCAGGCCGGTGGCGGCGGCGACCAGGATATAGTCGCCCGCATTGTTGTTCTCGCGCACGTAATAATAGCCGCGCGGCGGCGCGCGCAGGCCGCGGCGCTGCCAGTCGTTCACCCGGTAGCGGCGCTGGGCGACGCTGAGCCGCTGGCCGCGCCGCCAGTGATGGCCGTGCGAGCTCTGCTGCTCGTGCCAGCTCGGGCCACGATGCGGCGCGGGGCGATGCGGGGCAGGCCGGTGGTGCTGGGCGAGAGCGGGCATCGCGGTGGAACCGAGCAGGCCGGCGAGCATGATGGCATTGATCGTCTTACGCATGGATATCTCCTACCAGAGCCGCCGCGCTACGATCCATTGGTGACACTTGTTCCGGGGGCGAGACGAACGTCGCGCAGATGCGACGAACCGCACATCGCGGTCGGCTCAGCTTTCCTGTCGAAGCCTGAGCGCGATCTCGTTCATGAAGCGGGCGTCGTCGCCCGTCGCAAGCCACCCGGCTTCGGCGGCGATCGCGCCGAGCATGTCGGTCAAGGGCTCGATCTCGGCCTTGGCGTAATTGCCGAGGACGTGGCGCAGCACCCTGTCCTTGTGGCCGGGATGGCCGATGCCGATCCGCACCCGGCGAAAATCGTTGCCGATATGGGCATCGGTGGACCTGAGCCCGTTATGACCGGCGGTGCCGCCGCCCGTCTTCACCTTGACCCGGAACGGCGCGAGATCGAGTTCGTCGTGGAAGATGGTGACGTCGCCCACGTCTGCCTTGTAGAAATCCATCGCGGCGCGGACCGCGCGGCCACTATCGTTCATATAGGTGGCGGGCTTCAGCAGCAGGATGCGTGCGTTGCCGATCCGGCCGAGCCGCGCCCAGCCCGAAAAGGCCTTCTTCTCGGGCTCGAAGGACCAGCTTTCGGCGATCGCGTCCGCCGCCATGAAGCCGACATTGTGCCGCTGCATGGCGTGCTCAGCGCCGGGATTGCCGAGGCCGACCCAGATTTGCACCTAATTCTCCCCTCCCCTTCAGGGGAGGGGCCGGGGGTGGGGGTCGTCGAAACGGACGGCGCCCACCAACAGGCCCCACCCCAACCCCTCCCCCAAGGGAGAGGGGCTACAGGGCTTATTCCTCGCCGCCCTCTGCCGGCGCTTCCTCGCCGACCAGCGGGACGTCGGTTGCGGTCGGGGCCTCGCCCTCGCCGCCTTCCGACGCTTCGGACTTGAGGCCCGACGGCGCGACGATCGTCGCGATCGTGAAATCGCGGTCGGTGATCGCGCTTTCCGTGCCCTTGGGCAGGGTGACCTGGCTGATGTGGATCGAATCGCCGATGTCGGTGCCGGCGAGGCTGATCGTCACGCCTTCCGGAATCTCGGCGGCGTCGCAGGTGAGCTCGAGCTCGTGGCGCACGGTGTTGAGCACGCCGCCGCGCTTGATCCCCTTCGACTTCTCCTCGTCGACGAAGTGGATCGGCACCGCGACGGTGACCTTGGCATGTTCGGAGATCCGCAGGAAATCGACATGCAGCGGCCGATCGGTGACCGGGTGAAACTGGACGTCCTTGGGCAGGGTGCGGCTGGTCTTGCCGCCCGCCTCGATCATGATCACCGAGTTCATGAAGTGGCCGGTGTTGAGATATTTCACCAGCGCCTTCTCCTCGAGGTGGATCGAGAGCGGCTCTTCATTGTTGCCGTACACGACGGCGGGGACGCGGCCTTGGTTGCGCAGTTCGCGGGAGGCTCCCTTGCCAGCCCGTTCGCGCGCTTCGGCCGACAGCGTAAGCTGTTCGCTCATTGCATGTCTCCTGATGCGGATTTCAAAAATGCTCCCGCGCACGCCTCCAGGGATGACCATGAACGGGGGACGCGCGCCTATAGGGGAGCGCGCCCCCCAAGGCAAGTCACTGCACCCGATCGACGTGGAGGCCCCGTGCCTCCAGATCGGCGATCACCGATCCCTCGCCGGCCAGGTGTCCCGCGCCGACCGCGACGAAGATCGTGCCGGGGCGCGCCAGCCGGCTCTGGATCCAGCCGGCCCAGCGCGTATTGCGCTGGGTGAGGAGGACGCGCCGCAGCTCGGGCGTCATCGTCTCGTCGGTGTTGAAGGTCCGCGCGATCGCATCGACGTCGCCGTGGCTCCAGGCGCCGAGCATCGCGTCGAACTCCGCGCGGCCCTGGCTGTCGTCGTCGGTCGCCGAGACGAGCAGGGCCCGCTGCGAATCCTCGGAAAGGCTGTCGAGATAGCCGAGCTGCTCGCGCGCGGTCTCCAGGCCGGTGGCGGGGCGGTCGCCGGCGGCCGCGGCAAGGCTGGATTCGATGCCGCGCTCGGAGGCGAGGCCCATGCGCTGGAAGCCGGCCGAAATGAGCGCGATCGCCGCCGCCCAGGTCTTGAGCCGGTCGAAGACTTGCGGCGGCAGGCCCGATCGCGCGATGAGCTGCGAGAGCCGCGCGCGCCGATCGGCCGGCACGCGGTCGAGGATCGGCGGCAGATCATGCGCGAGCCCAAGCGTCTGCATCGCCTGGAGCGCGCCGGCATTGAGATCGGCGGGGGACACCTCCATCACGATCTCGCGCGCGCCGCCGAGCGCCCGATCGAGCGCCGGCGTGTGCCAGTGCAGATTGGCGGGCAAGGCGTGGATCGTGCCGAACAGATAGATGGTCGTGTCCTCGTCGCGCACCCGCCACAAGGCCGGCCGCGCGATCCGGACGACCGGCGCGGGCGCGGCGCGCGGCGCGGGCTGCGGACGCGGCTGCGGCTGCGCCTGCGGCTGGGCCTGCGCGGCCGACAGCGTCATCGCGGCGGCGGCGAGCGCCTTCAGCAGCCGTTCGGCCTGTCTTTTGAGGCCCGACAGAAAACTCGTCCTACGCATCACGTCCCTTTCCTTGACCGCTCCCGCACCATGCGCCAAAGCAAGCGGCGAAATTGTTGCACTTGCGAAGAGGACGCATTGGGCGCCGCGCCACTCTCTTTCCAGCAGCTCATATTGACGCTCCATGACTATTGGAGCGGCCATGGCTGCGTCATCCTCCAGCCTTACGATATGGAGATGGGGGCGGGCACCTTCCACCCGGCGACCACCTTGCGCGCGCTCGGGCCCGATCCGTGGAACGCCGCCTTCGTCCAGCCCTGCCGCCGGCCGACCGACGGCCGCTATGGCGAGAATCCGAACCGGCTCCAGCATTATTATCAATATCAGGTGGTGCTGAAGCCGAGCCCGCCGGACCTCCAGAGCCTCTATCTCGGCTCGCTCGCCGCGATCGGCGTCGATTTCACCAAGCACGACATCCGCTTCGTCGAGGACGATTGGGAAAGCCCGACATTGGGCGCCTGGGGGCTTGGCTGGGAGGTCTGGTGCGACGGCATGGAGGTGACCCAGTTCACCTATTTCCAGCAGATGGGCGGCTTCGACATGAAGCCGGTCGCCGGCGAATTGACCTACGGGCTCGAACGGCTCGCCATGTATGTCCAGGACAAGGACAATGTGTACGATCTCGCCTTCAATGACGCGGGCGTCACCTATGGCGACGTCTTCCTCGAGAACGAGCGCGAGATGAGCGCGTGGAATTTCGAGGTGGCGGACACCGAACGGCTGTTCGATCTCTTCCGCAAGGCCGAGGCCGAATGCGAGAATTGCCTCGCCGCCAAGCTCCCGATCCCCGCCTACGAGCAGGCGATCAAGGCGAGCCACGTCTTCAACCTATTGAACGCGCGCGGCGTCATCTCGGTCGCCGAACGCCAGGCCTATATCGCCCGCGTCCGCGATCTCGCGAAGGGCAGTTGCCAGGCGTGGATGGACAGGAACGGATGGGCGGCGTGAGGGGAAGGAAGAAGACCCTCACCCTGCCCTCTCCCGCAAGCGGGAGAGGGTTCTCGAGGCGCATGTCCCGAACGCAAACGCGCTCCTTCTCCCGCCTGCGGGAGAAGGCTGGGATGAGGGCCTTCTTCCTTTTGGACCACCCCCATGGCTGATTTCCTCCTCGAGCTTCTCTCGGAAGAAATCCCCGCCCGCATGCAGGCGAAGGCGCGGGCCGATCTCGCCCGCCTGTTCGCCGATCAGCTCGCCGCCGCCGGCCTCGCCGCCGAAGCGATCGAGACCCATGCCACCCCCCGCCGCCTCGCCCTCATCGCGCGCGGTCTGCCCGCCGAGACCGCCGCCGTTTCCGAGGAGCTGAAGGGCCCGCGCGCGTCCGCGCCGCCGCAGGCGCTCGAAGGCTTCCTCCGCAAGACCGGCCTCTCGCAGGATCAACTCACCGAGCGCGACGGCGTCTATTTCGCGGTGATCGAAAAACCCGGCCGCGCCACGTCCGCCGTCCTAGCCGAGGCGATCCCCGCCATCGTCCGTGCCTTTCCCTGGCCCAAGGCGATGCGGTGGGGCGCCGCCTCGCTCTCGACCGAATCCCTGCGCTGGGTGCGCCCGCTCCAGGGCATTGTCGCCATGCTCGGCGAGGAGATCGTGCCGTTCGAGATCGCGGGTATCGGAGCATCGCCAGCAAAAGTGGGAACCGGTTTTGCGTCCGGCGATGCGACCAACAAGCTACGCTCCGGCGCCGCCACCGTCGGCCATCGTTTCCACCATCCCGGCGCGATCACGCTCGGCGGCGCGGGCGATTATGTCGAGAAACTGCGCGCCTGCCACGTCATCGTCGATTCCGACGAGCGCGCGGCGTTGATCCGCGACGGCGCCGCGAAGGCCGCCGCCGCCGCGGGCCTGACTTTGGTCGATGACGAGGGCCTCGTCGCCGAAAATGCCGGCCTCACCGAATGGCCGGTGCCATTGCTCGGCGGCTTCGATCCCGCCTTCCTCGACGTCCCGCGCGAGGTGATCCAACTCACCATGCGGACCAACCAGAAATATTTCGCGCTCACTCATTCCTCCTCGGAACGGGGAGGGGGACCGGCGAAGCCGGTGGAGGGGTCGGCGGCGGATCGACCCCACCACCATGAGGCAGGTGGGGATGTCCCCCGGACATCCCCAGCCCTGTCCGGGGGACGGGGCGACCTGCTCATTTCGGATGGTCCCCCTCCCCGGTCCGGGGAGGATCTCGCCCCCGCCTTCATCTGCGTCGCCAATATCGACGCGGCCGACGGCGGCGCCGCGATCGTCGAGGGCAACCGCAAGGTGCTCGCCGCCCGCCTCGCCGACGCCCGCTTCTTCTGGGAACAGGATCTGAAGGTGCCGCTGGAGACGCAGGCGGCAAAGCTCTCCGGCATCGTCTTCCACGAAAAGCTCGGCACGATCGCCGACAAGGTCGACCGGGTGGCGAAGTTGGCGCGGTGGCTGGTCGAGGAAGAGATCGTAAAGCCTGTCGAAGACTCCGCTCGTCCCGAGCGAAGTCGAGGGGCGCCCGCACAGACGCCGGAGCAGCGCCCCTCGACTTCGCTCGGGACGAACGAAATCGGGCGCCTCGCGGATTTGGCCGAACGCGCCGCCCGCCTCGCCAAGGCCGATCTCGTCACCGGCCTGGTCGGCGAGTTTCCCGAGCTGCAAGGCATCATCGGCGGCCACCTCGCCCGCGCCCAGGGCGAAGACCCGGCGGTCGCCGACGCGATCCGCGACCATTACAAGCCGGTCGGGCAGGGGGATGACGTGCCGACCGCGCCGGTGACGGTGGCGGTGAGTTTGGCGGACAAGCTGGATAGTTTGACGCAATTCTTCTTGATCGAAGAGGTTCCGACAGGGTCGCGAGATCCGTTTGCTCTCCGGCGCGCAGCTTTGGGGGTTATTTCCACTGTTCTGAGTAACAATCTTCGGTTTCGCTTGGAGCGCGTCCTTCTTCGTGCCTGCGATGATGATTTGGACAAGTTCGGGAAGGTGTTTTTCGGACATATTGAGAAGGGTCTTGGCGCCTTCTTCGCCGACCGCCTCAAGGTCCAACAACGTGAAGCCGGCGTCCGCCACGACCTGATCGACGCGGTGTTCGCCCTCGGCGGGGAGGACGATCTCGTGCGCCTCCTCGCCCGCGTGAAGGCGCTGCAGTCCTTCGTCGAGACCAAGGCGGGCGCCGATCTCCTCGCCGGCACCAAGCGGGCGGCGAATATCCTTAGGAAGGAAGGCTGGCCGCCTTCTCCCTCTCCCCAGGGGGGAGAGGGTCGGGGTGAGGGGGCTCGGCCTCCGAGTGAACCCGCAAACGCCGAACACCCTCACCCTACCCTCTCCCTCGAGGGAGAGGGGAAGGAAGGGGAGAGGGGGCACGCCCTTTCCTACACGCCCGAAAAGGAGGAAGCTGCGCTGATCGCCGCCCTCGATTCGGCGGAACCGCGCGCCACGGCGGCGGTTGAGGCGGAGGATTTCGAGGGCGCCATGTCCGCGCTCGCGACGCTCCGTGGCCCCGTGGATGCGTTTTTCGACAAGGTGATTGTGAATGATCCCGATCCCGACAAGCGTAGCGCGCGCCTCGATCTGCTCGCCCGCATCCGCGACGCGGTTCACCGGGTCGCGGATTTCTCGCGGATCGAGGGCTGAGGTGCGTCAAGAAGCGGTTTCGTATGTGTCGAAATTCTGGCCAAGCCGCTGGAAACAAATCGAAACGGCCGGAAAGTTCACGATTTTGGCGGCTGACTCCAGGCACTTCGTGAACTTTGCGAGGGGATGCGGGCGATGAGCGGCTTCGTCTATCGCTTCGGCGGCGGCTCCTCGGACGGCGGCGCGGGCGACCGCAACCTGCTCGGCGGAAAGGGCGCGAACCTTGCCGAAATGGCCTCGATCGGCCTGCCGGTCCCGCCCGGCTTCACCATCTCGACCGAGATGTGCGCCCGTTATTACAGCGAGGACGAGCGCATCCCCGACGATGTCCGCGCCGAGGTCGCCGTGGGAATCGCGCATATCGAGGGGATCGTCGGCAAGAGCTTCGGCGATCCCGCCGATCCCTTGCTGGTGTCGGTCCGCTCCGGCGCCCGGGTGTCGATGCCCGGCATGATGGATACGGTGCTCAATCTCGGCCTCAACGACGAGACGGTCGCCGGCCTCGCCGCGACCTCGGGCGATCCGCGCTTCGCCTGGGACAGCTATCGCCGCTTCATCCAGATGTATGCCGATGTCGTCATGGGCGTCGATCACGGCCTGTTCGAGGAGGCGCTGGAGATCGCCAAGGAGGACAAGGGCGTCCAGCTCGACACCGATCTCGATGCCGACGACTGGCGGCGCCTCGTCGCGCGCTACAAGGAGATCGTCGCCGGCGCGCTCGACCGCGATTTCCCGGCCGATCCGCACGATCAGCTCTGGGGTGCGATCGGCGCGGTGTTCGGATCGTGGCAGTCGGAACGCGCCAAGGTCTATCGCCGGCTCCACGCGATCCCCGGCGATTGGGGCACCGCGGTCAACGTCCAGGCGATGGTGTTCGGCAATCTTGGCCAGACATCGGCCACCGGCGTCGCCTTCACCCGCGATCCATCGACCGGCGAGCGCGCTTATTATGGCGAATATCTGATCAACGCCCAGGGGGAAGACGTCGTCGCCGGCATCCGCACCCCGCAATATCTGACGAAGGCGGCGCGCGAGAGAGCGGGGGCGAAGGCGGCCTCGATGGAAGAGGCGCTGCCCGAAGTCTATGGCCAGCTCGCCGACGTGTTCGAGACGCTCGAGCGCCATTATCGCGACATGCAGGACATCGAATTCACCGTCGAGCGCGGCAAATTGTGGATGCTCCAGACCCGCAACGGCAAGCGCACCGCGAAGGCCGCATTGAAGGTCGCGGTCGAGATGGCGGGCGAGGGGCTGATCTCGAAGGACGAGGCGGTGCTGCGCGTCGATCCGGCGGCGCTCGACCAGCTCCTCCACCCGACGCTCGATCCCAAGGCGCCGCGCGAGGTGATCGCCAAGGGCCTGCCCGCCTCGCCGGGCGCGGCGTGCGGCAAGGCGGTATTCGACGCCGACACCGCCGAGAAATGGGCGGAAGGCGGCGAGAAGGTGATCCTCATCCGCACCGAGACCAGCCCGGAGGACATTCACGGCATGCACGCCGCGCAGGGCATCCTCACCGCGCGCGGCGGCATGACCAGCCACGCCGCCGTCGTCGCGCGCGGCATGGGGCGCCCCTGCGTCTCCGGCGCCGGCGGGATCGCGATCGACTATAAGGCGAAGCGGATGCGCGTCGGCCAGGGGGACGGGGCCCGCGAGGTGAAGGAGGGCGATCTCCTCACCATCGACGGCGCGACCGGCGAGGTCATGCTCGGCGAGGTGCCGACCGTGCAGCCCGAATTGTCGGGCGATTTCGGGACGCTGATGACCTGGGCCGATGCCGGCCGGCGGCTCAAGGTGCGGACCAATGCCGAGACCCCGGCCGATTGCCGCGCCGCGCGCGAGTTCGGCGCGGAAGGGATCGGGCTGTGCCGCACCGAGCATATGTTCTTCGATGCCGAGCGGATCGCCAATGTCCGCCAGATGATCCTCGCCGCCGACGAAGCCGGCCGGCGCGCCGCGCTCGCCAAGCTGCTGCCCGCCCAGCGCGGCGATTTCGAAGAGATTTTCCGGATCATGGCGGGGCTTCCGGTCACCATCCGCCTGCTCGATCCGCCGCTGCACGAATTCCTGCCCCATGCCGAGGAGGAATTCGCCGAGGTCGCCCGCGCCTCCGGGCTCGACGTCGAGACGCTGCGCCGCCGCGCGGCCGATCTCGCCGAGAGCAATCCGATGCTCGGCCATCGCGGCTGCCGGCTCGGCATCACCTATCCCGAAATCTACGAGATGCAGGCGCGCGCGATCTTCGAGGCCGCCGTCGCGGTAGCCGCCGAAGGAGGGCAGGCGCCGATCCCCGAGGTGATGGTCCCGCTCGTCGCGACCAGGGCCGAGCTGGCGATCATCAAGGCGCTGATCGATCGGACCGCCGAGGCGGTGTTCGCCGAGACCGGCGCGCGGCTCGATTATCTGGTCGGCACGATGATCGAGCTGCCCCGCGCCGCGCTCCGGGCGGGCGACATCGCGGAGGAAGCCGCCTTCTTCAGCTTCGGCACCAACGATCTCACCCAGACCACATTGGGCGTCAGCCGCGACGATGCCGGGCGGTTCCTGGGGGCCTATGTCGAAAAGGGCATCTTCGCGCGCGATCCGTTCGTCAGCATCGACGTGGACGGCGTTGGCGAGCTGATCCGGATCGCCGCCGAGCGGGGCAGGGCCGCGCGCCCCGGCATCAAGCTCGGCATTTGCGGCGAACATGGCGGCGATCCGGCCAGCATCGCCTTTTGCGAAAGCGTCGTCCTCGATTATGTCAGCGCATCGCCATACCGCGTCCCGATCGCCCGCCTCGCGGCGGCGCAGGCGGCGCTCGGGAGGGACTAGATTCGGTCGTCGGTGTCGCGCCGGCGGGCGGCATCCTCCTCGACGATGCGGCGGTCTTCCTCGGCGACGCGGCGGTCCGCGACCCCGCTGATCCGCCGTTCGCGCGTCGCTTCGGCGGCCCGTTCCTCGGCGGCGTCGCGCTCGGCCTCGACGGCGCCGCGGCGGCGCTCCTCGTCGCGCGCGGCGGCATGGCGCAGCGAATCCTTCTCGTCGGCCGCGCGGCGCAGCTCGGCATTGTCCGCCTCGATCGCCTCGCGCCGGGCGACCTCCTCGCGGTAGCGCCGCTTCCATTTCGGGCTCGCCATCAGCGCCAGCCCGAGAAACAGGCCGAGCAGGAAGACGAGCAGCAGGACGAGCCACTGATCGGGGGTGAAGGCGGACATGGCGGGCGCTCCTTTCGGCGAAACGTCGCCGAAACAAGCGCGCCGCGCCGGCTAAGGTTCCCTAGTGCCCCGAGAGGAGCGCGTCGTGGATCGAGCAGGCCGCCGGGCCGAGGATGACGACGAAAAGCACCGGCAGGATGAACAGGATCAGCGGCACCGTCATGATCGCCGGCAGCCGCGCGGCCTTCTCCTCCGCGCGCATCATGCGTTCGTTGCGGAACTCGGCCGAAAGCACGCGCAGCGCGCTCGCCAGCGGCGTGCCGTATTTCTCGGTCTGGATCATCGTCGTCACCACGCCGCGCACCGATTCAAGGTCGATGCGCTTGGCCAGATTCTCGAAGGCCAGCCGGCGGTCGGTGAGGAAGCCCAGTTCGATCGAGGTCAGCGCGAATTCGTCGCCAAGCTCGGGATAGGCCTTGCCGAGCTCGCGCGCGACGCGGCCGAAGGCGGCATCGACGGTGAGGCCGGCTTCGGCGCAGATGACGAGCAGGTCGAGCGCGTCCGGCAGGCCCTTGCGGATCGCGTGGGTGCGCTTGTCCACCCGGTTCTTCACGTAGAGATCGGGCGCCTTGTAGGCGAGCACCAGCGTGCCCGCGACCAGCCCGTATTTCTTCCACGCGCTCCATTCGGGGAAATAATCCACCAGATAGACGAGGATGATCATGAAGCCGCCGAGCACCACCGGCAGCACGAAGCGGCCGAAGATGACGACGAAGGCCATGTCCTTGGAACGGATGCCGGCCTGCATCAACCGCGCCTGGGCCTTTTCGACCTGCTCGGCCTGCAGCATCTTCATCGAGGAGAGCAGGTTGCGGACCTTGTCCGCCATCTCGTTGCGGTTCGAGATGTTGCGCCGGCGCTTGGAAGTCGAGGCGACGATGCCGGCCTTGAGCTGCTCGCGCCGCTCGTTCAGCGCCTTGACGCGCTTGGCCATCGGATCGCGCACCGTCGTCGCCGCATAGATGGCGATGAGCACGGCGAAGGTCGCCACGGCGGAAAGCACGCTCGCCACCATGACGACGTCGATACCGAGGAGGGTCGGGCCGTGGGCCGGAGTCATGTCGCTCTCGTCCTTCGCTCAGATCTCGAAATTGATCATCTTGGCCATGATGAAGGCGCCGATCGCCATCCACACCATGCCGCCGAGCCCGGCGATGATCAGCCGCGTGTCGACGAAGAAATTCTGCATATACTGGCCGTTGATGAACCAGATCAGCCCGAAGACGATGAAGGGCAGGGCGCCGATGATATAGGCCGAGGCCTTGGATTCCGACGACATCGCCTTGATCTTGAGCTTCATCGCGGCGCGCTGGCGCAGCACCGTGGCGAGATTGGACAGCGTCTCGGCGAGGTTGCCGCCGGTCTCGCGCTGGATGGCGAGGCTGATCACGAAGAACTGGAATTCCGGCGTGCCGAGCCGGTCGCTCACGTCCTGGAGCGCCGCCTCCATCGTCCGGCCGATCTTCATCTTGTCGGCAACGGTGCGGAATTCGGTGCCGACCGGATCGGGAATCTCGCTCGCGACGATGCCGATCGTCTCGGAGATCGGCAGGCCCGAGCGCAGGCCGCGCACCGCGAGCTCGATCGCATCGGGGAAACGCTGGGTGAATTTGTTGACGCGGCGCTGGATCAGCTTGCCGACCACGAAATGCGGCAGCCCGACGCCCGCGAACAGGCCGACGGTGATCGCCAGCAGCAGCGGCGCGCTTTTGAAGATGAGCAGGCCCGCGACCGCGACCGCAAGACCGATGGAGGCCAGCACATATTGGCCGAGCGACCAGGCGCGGCCGGTCTGTTCAAGCCGGCGGCGCAGCAGGGCGGGATTGGGAATCAGGCGCTGGGCGAGATTGTCGACTCGGTTCTGGCGCTGGGCATAGATGCGCCGCATCTGTGCCTGCGCGGCGACCTCGGTCGATCGGCTGTGGCGCTCGCGCAGCCCCTCGAGCCGCTTCGCTTTCGCCTTCTCGACCGACGGCCCGCCAAAGGCGGCGGCGGCGAGCAGCAGCGTGAAGCCGATGCCGACGACCAGCAGGAGCATCGAAACACCCGGCACAATATCCTCCTCGTCCGCGGCGCGGCGACGGCCTCAGGCGGCCGCCGACGCTTCCTTCGGCTTCTTCGCGACCAGCGCCTTGAAATTGCCGAGCTTGCCGAGCAGCGACCCGTTCTTCGCGCCGCCTTCGTCGGTTTCCTCGGCGCTCGACTGCTCGAGCGTCAGGGTGAGCAGCTGATCGAGCGGCAGGCCGATCTTGCCGCCTTTGACGGTCTTGGCGAGCGGCTGGCCCAATTTGGCCGATTGCGCGGCCGCCTTGATGTCGAAGGGGATGACGACATCCACCTTGCGCTCGATCGAATGCTCGAAATCCTTGCGGGTCACTTCCTGGGCGCCGTTCATCACCTTGTTGGCGACAACGATCACCCGCGCCTGCGGCGCGTTCGCCTTGAGCCAGGACAGGATGCGGATCGCGTCGCGGGTGCCGGCAAGGGTGAACTCGACGACGACGACCGCGATATGGAGGTCGTTCACCAGATGCGGGAAATGGACCAGCATCGAGCGCGGCAGATCGATCACCGTGCCTTCGAAGGCGTGGCGGATCTCCTCCTGAAGCTGGAAGAAGGCCGAGCCGTCGTTGAGCATCGACTGGCTGATCGGCGCCTCGGCCGAAAGCACGCACAGCCGATCATTGGCGCGCACCATCGCGCGCTCGATGAACAGGCCGTCGATGCGGCTCGGATTCTCGATCGCATCGGTGAGGCCGCGGCCGGGCTCGAGATCGAGCGCGAGCGCGCCGGTCCCGAAATGGATGTCGAGGTCGAGCAGGGCGGTCGAGCGCGCCGCCTTCTCGCCCATCAGCCAGGCGAGCGAGGACGCGACGGTCGAGGCGCCGACGCCGCCGCGCACGCCGATCACCGCCGCCATCACATTGGGCTTCTCGGTCGCGGTCTCGTTGAGGCGCGGACCGGAGATGGTGAGCTGGGCGTTGGCGAAGGTGTCGCGAATCTGATCGGCGGTGAACGGCTTCAGCAGATAATCCTGGATGCCGCTGGCGACGAGATCGCGATAGAGCCGGACGTCGTTGACCTGGCCGGCGGCGATCACCACCGTGCCCGGCTCGCAGACCTCGGCGAGCGCGTTGATGTCGTTCAAGGGATCGCCGCTTTCCGACAGATCGACGAACAGGATGCTCGGGCTCGCCGAAACCGACAGCGTCTGGACCGCATTGCGGAGCCCGCCCTTGTTGACCTTTTCGGGCGACCAGCCATGCTCGACCGCGATCGGCCGCAGCAGATCGGCGGTCGCCTCGTCGCAGACGAAGGCGGTGAATGGGTCGCGCAGGGCCGCGGCGCGGGCGTTGAAGGGCGCGTTCATGACTTAATGGCCTCCTGAGCCGCTGGTCGTGCTGGTCGCCGGCAATGCCTGCTGACTGGTCGCCGGCCGCGTCCGGTAGCTGCGGATCGCGCGCGTGGCGGTGGCGGCATTGCCTTCGACCGATCCCTCGCGGCCGAGCACCAGATCGTTGGGATCGGCGATCATCGCGGCGAGGTTGGAATTGACCGCGCAGCCGTAATTGCTGGAGGTCGCGGTGGTCGTGACCATGCCGCGGTCGTTCCAGGTCGGGCAATCGGGCACGCTGGCATGGGCGCGGCTGGCGATGACGCGCACGGCGCCCGGCGGGATATCCCCCTGGGTGATCGGGGCGCCGTCGCTCAGCAGCAGGCCGTAGCGGCCGGCGACATGGGCGACGTCACGCGCCACGCCGTCGGACACCATCTGCCCGCCCGGCGCGTCGATCGACAGGCGATCGCCGTAGCGCAACTGGATCGAGGCGAACCAGGCGTCGAGCCGGGCCTGCTCCGATTGCGAGAGATCGTCGCCGCCGGCCTCGACGTCGAACACGTAATCGGTGCGCTCGACGACGGGCTGGTGCAGCGAATAGAGGCCGGTATTGCTTTCCGCGGTCAGCGGGCCCGGCGGCGCCGTCGTGCAGCCGGCCGCGGCGAGAGCGGCGACCGAGACGGCGGCGAGGGTGAGGAGGCGTTGCATGAGCGTCGTGTCCTTTCCGTCGCGGGGCATCAGAAGTTGAAGCCGGGCTGCGCCGCGGCGCTGGTTTGGGCGGGGGCGATCGCGGCGGGACGCGGCGCCGGAGCGGCGGCCGCGGTCTGCACGGCGCTGACCGCCTGACCGGCGTCGCTGGTCGCGCCGATGCCCGGAGCGACGGTGCGCGCCGGCGCCGAGATCGGGCCGGGCCGCTGCTCGCCGGTGCGGCTGTTCTGCTCCTGGCCGAGCAGCACGCGCGACGGATCGTCGGCATTGCGATAGCCGTCGGAGGGCAGCGCGATCCGATTGGCCGAGACCGGATTGACCAGATACGGAGTCACGATCACGACCAGCTCGGTTTCGTTGCGCTGGAAGCTGTTCGACCGGAACAGCGCGCCGATGATCGGCAGATTGCCGAGCCAGGGCGCGCGATTGACCGAATTGTTGTTGGTGTTGTTGAGCAGGCCGGCGATCATGAAGCTCTGGCCGGAGCCGAGCTCGACCGTGGTTTCGACGCGGCGCGTGGTCAGCGCCGGCACGTTGAAGCCGTTAAGGCGGATGCTGCCCTGATCGGTGAGCTGCGACACTTCCGGCCGGACCCGCATCGAGATGCGGCCGTCGGCGAGCACGGTTGGCGTGAAGGAAAGGCCGACGCCATATTGCTTATATTCGATGGTGACCGCGCCGAGCGATTGCGAGATCGGGATCGGGAACTCGCCGCCGGCGAGGAAGCTCGCCGTCTCGCCCGAAAGCGCGGCCAGCGTGGGCTCGGCGAGCGTGGTGACGAGGCCGTTGGTCTCGTTGAGATTGAGCGTGCCGAGCAGATCGAGCCCGAGCAGGTGACCCGCCGCGCCGAGCGTGGTGCCGGTGGCCAGATTGCTCATCGTGAAGCTCGCATTGGGTCCGCCGGCGCCGCTGCTGGAGCCGCCGCCCTCGACCGGTCCCGAGCCGATCGTGCCGCCGGCGGAGATCGAGCCGGCGGCGCCCTGGCCGATGCCGAAGAGGAAGCCGCCGCTCGCGTCGCGGCTGAGCAGGTTGACGCCGATCTGGCGGACCAGCGAGCGGCTGACCTCGGCGATCCGGACCTGCAGCATCACCTGCTGCGGGGTCGCGGTGCGAAGCCGGCTGATCACCTGTGTGTCCGCGCCGACATAGGCCTGGACGATGCGTTCGGCCTCCTCGGCGTCGGTCGGCTGGGCGACGGTGCCGGTCAACAGGACGGTGCCGTTCATCGGCGTCGCCTGGATATCGGCCTCCGGCATCGCGGTGCGGAGCAACTGCCCGACCGCGCCGAGATTCTGGCCGACCCGGATATTGGCCGAATAGACCACGTGGCCGGCGCGATCGGTCGCATAGACGGTGGTGCTGCCCGCCGCCTTGCCGAAGATGTAGATCTGGCTCGGCGAGCGAACCTGGACATCGGCGATGCTGTCATTGGCGACGAACAGGTCGGTCATGCTGCCGGTGAGGCGCACGAGCCGGCCGGTGCCGATCGACAAAGTGACATCGTTGGCCGGCGCCGAGGCGCCGGCGGGCTGGGCGAACGCCGGGCTCGGCGCCGCGGCGAGGCCCGCCGCGAGCGCGGCGGCAAGGGCAGTGCCCAGGCCGACGCGCCTGATCTTCTCGATCGTCGTCATCTTAACGTGCTCCCACCGGAACGAGCGTGACGTTGTTGCCGCGCGCGACCCGGACGGTCGGGCCCGTGGGCTGACCGTTGAGGTTGGCGCCCGGCGCGGCTTGGCCCGACCCGCTATTGCTGGTGTCGCGCGAGCGGCCGGGGACGGTGCTGCGCTGGAAGCGCGAGACATCGGCGCCGACCGTGTAGGTCGTGTTGGTATCGGCTGGCTGGCTCTGAACCGCGAGCAGCATCTGGCGCTCGGCATGCGGATCGTCACTGTGCGGCACGGTGACCTCGCCCGAAGCGATCGCGCGCTCGAGCTCGGCATTGTTGTCGGCAAGGCTGCGCAGCGACAGCGAAAGCTGGCCGATCGTCTGGGCGACCGCGATCTTCTCGGCGATCTTCGGCGTCGCCTCGAACGTCACCGTCGAGGTGCGCTGGGCGACCTGGTTGCCGTCCTCGTCGCGGGCGTTGATCCGCTGATCGACCGCGAGCACGCGGATATTGCGGATGATCGTTTCGGAAACATGGAGGGGCTGGCCTTCGCCGCCGCCCTGGACCTCCTGGCTCAGCACCATGTCGACGCGGTCGCCCGGGAAGACGAAGCCGGCGACGCCGCTGGTCGCGGAGACCGAAACGGTGACGGCGCGCATGCCGGGACCAAGCGCCGCGGCCAGGAAGCCGCGCTCGCCGGGACGGACCAGCGAGCCCTGGGTGATCGGCTGGCCGGCGGAGACTTCGGTCCGCACGACCGTGCCGATCAGGCTCTGCGGATCGGCGCCCTGCTCGCCGCGGGTGAAATAGGCGTCCTGCACCAGGCCCTGCGGCCAGGGCTGGTAGCGGAAGGCATCGGCCTCGATGATCGTCCCGACCGGCAGCGGTCGCGCGGCGACCAGCACCTCGGGTCCGGCGGGCACCGAAGCCGGTCCGGCGACGGCCTGCGGCGCGGAGGCGCCGGTGAACATGTTCTTCGCCATGATGGCGGTGACCGCCGCGATGACGAGCGCGCCGACCAGCAGCGCGATTTTCCTGACGTCCATGGCGCTTGTCGCCTCCCCCACTGGGACCGATGGTAAACTCGGCCCCTAGTCATCATCCAAATTGGTAAAGAAACCGTTCGCTAAGCACCCACAATCCGCCGAACGCGATGGCGAGGCCGTAGGGAATTTCGGGCCGGTCGGTCTTGCCCGCCAGCTTGCGCGCGATCAGGAAAGCGATTGTCAGCACGCCACCCGCGACCGAGGTGACGAAGAGCAGGGCGACCACCGCCTGCCAGGGCAGCCACAGCGCGAGCGCACCGAGCAGCTTCACGTCGCCGCCGCCCATCGCGCCCATCGCGAAGGCGAGCGCGAACAGGCCGAAGACTAGCACCGCGACGCCGACCTGGAGCGCGACGTCGGGCCAGAGAGCGAGCGCGCTCGCCCACCAGAACGGAATGGCAAGCAACGCGATCGCCGCGTTGAGGCTGTTGGGAATGGTGCGCGAGCGCCAGTCGAACCAGCAGCAGGCGAGCAGCAGCACCGCGAGCAAGACAGGCAGAAAGGTGGAAAGTCCGGCCGACATGCGCCGCCCTCTAGACGGCAAAGCTTTCAAGACCGTAACCGGGGACATGGCCGATAGCGACGACTCGCGCCGCGTTCATCCGTCCGGCGCGGTCTTCTCCACCTTTGCCGCGCCCGACGGCTGGCCGCTCAGGCGGATGGACTGGCTTCAGGCCGCGCCGGACGTCGCGCGCGGCAATCTGCTGTTCGTCGGCGGGCGCGGCGATTTCATCGAGAAATATCTCGAAACCTACCAATGGTGGCACGCGCGCGGCTGGAACGTGACCGCGTTCGATTGGCGCGGGCAGGGGTGTTCGCGGCGTGACGACGATCCCGGATCGGCGGATTTCGCGGTGCGGACGCGCGATCTCGTCGTCCTGCTCGCGTCGTGGCACGCCGAACATGGCGGATCGCATGTCGCCGTCGGCCATTCGATGGGCGGCCATCTGCTGCTGCGCGCGATTGTCGAGGCGAAGCCCGCGCTCGACGCCGCCGTGCTGGTCGCGCCGATGCTGCTGGTGAACAGCGCGCCGGTGCCGTCCTGGCTGGCGCCGAAGCTCGCGACGGCGATGACCCGCGCCGGGCGCGGCGACCAGCTGGTCTGGAAGACGCCGTCGGCCGCGCCGATCGGGTCGCAGCGCCAGCATTTCCTCACCCATTCGCTCGATCGCTATGCCGACGAATTGTGGTGGTGGGAACAGGCACCCGGTTTCAACATCGGCACGCCGAGCTGGGGCTGGATCGATCAATCCTATCGCTCCGCCCACGCCACCTTCACACCGGCGCGGCTGGCGGCGGTGGCGCTGCCCATGCTGCTGCTCGCGACCGACCGGGACCGGCTGGTCAGCACCGGCGCGATCCGCCGCGCGGCGCGGCTGCTGCCCGACGCGACGCTCCACGTCTATGCGAACGCCGCGCATGAGATTCTCCGTGAGTCTGACGAGGTCCGGATCGACGCGCTGGCGCGGATCGACGCCTTTTTCGACGAGCATGTTCGTTGAGCCGTTATGACGTGGCCATCGTCGGCGCGGGAATCGCCGGCGCGAGCCTGGCCGCCGAGCTCGCGGCGCATGGGTCCGTCCTGATCCTCGAGGCGGAAGGTCAGCCCGGCTATCACAGCACCGGGCGTTCGGCGGCTTTCTGGTCGGAAAGCTATGGCGGCCCGGCGATCCGGCCGCTCACCGCCGCGTCGGGGCCGTTCCTGGCCGCGCCGCCGGCGGATTTCGCCGATGCGCCGTTCCTCGGCGCGCGCGGCGCGATCCATATCGCCGACGCGGCCGGCCGGCCCGCGCTCGATCGCCTCGCCGGATCGTTCGCGGGAACGTCGCTCTTCGTCCCGCTCGATCGCGCCGCGCTGGAGCAGGCGATACCGGGGCTGCGACCGGGCTGGAATGCCGGTCTTGCCGAGCCTTCCTGCCGAGACATCGATGTCGCCGCCCTGCACGCGGCCTGTCTCAAGCGCGCCCGCGTCGGCGGCGCCAGGCTCGTCACCGAGGCGCGGGTCGAGGGATTGAGCCACGACCGGGGCTGGCGGATCGAGACGCGCGCGGGCGCCTACACGGCGGACATCATCGTCAACGCGGCCGGCGCCTGGGCGGACGATCTCGCGCGTCTCGCCGGCGAGACGCCGCTCGGCATCCAGCCCTATCGCCGCACGATCGCGCAGCTTCGGGTGGATCCGCCGGCGCCGGCGGCGCTGCCCCTGGTCATCGACGCGCGCGGGCGATTCTATTTCAAGCCGGAGGCCGGCGGCCGGCTCTGGCTCAGCCCGCATGACGAGACCGCTTGCAAGGCCCAGGATTGCGCGGCGGAGGAGGAGGATGTCGCGCTGGCGATCGACCGGCTGGAGGGGGTCGTCGACTGCCGGATCGAGGCGGTCGAGCGGCGCTGGGCGGGGCTCAGGAGCTTCGCGCCCGATCGCCTGCCGGTCTATGGCTTCAGCCCAGGCGGGCGCGGCTTCTTCTGGTGCGCGGGACAGGGCGGCTTCGGCATCCAGACCGCACCGGCGGCGGCGAAGCTGGCGGCGGCATTGCTGACCGGATCGTCGCCCGATCCGATGGTCGCGGCGATCGATCCGGCGCCTTATCTGGCGACCCGATTTGCCGCCTGAGCGATCGCGGCGGCCGAGGCAAGGGCGTCGGCGCGCTCATTCTCGGGATGGCCGGCATGGCCCTTCACCCAATGCCATTCGATCCGATGCGGCGCCTGGGCGGTGAGCAGCTCCTGCCACAGATCGGCATTCTTGACCGGCTTGCGGTCGGCGGTCTTCCAGCCGTTGCGAAGCCAGCCATGGACCCACTTGGTGATGCCGTCGCGTACGTAAACGCTGTCGGTATAGAGTTGGACGCGACAGGCGCGCTTGAGCGCCTCGAGCCCGCGGATCGCCGCCAGTAGCTCCATGCGGTTGTTGGTGGTCGCCGGCTCGCCGCCGGACAGCTCCTTCTCGCGCGCGCCGGCGCGGATGACGACGCCCCAGCCGCCCGGGCCCGGATTGCCCTTGCAGGCGCCGTCGGTGAAGATCTCGACGTCCGTCACCTTTGGGGTCATCGCGCCGGTCAGGCGGCCTGAAGCGCGGCCGGGAGCTTGAACGTCATCCGCTCCTCGACGCCCGCCATCTCCTCCTCGGTCACCGCGAAGCGCGTGGCGAGCGTTTCCACCACCTCGCGCACAAGCAGCTCGGGGGCGGAGGCGCCGGCGGTGATCCCGAGCGTGCGGACGCCCTCCAGCCAGGCGAAATCGATGTCGGCGCCGCGCGCCACCAGCCGCGCCGGCGCGCCCTCGCGCTCGGCGACCTCGACGAGGCGCAGCGAATTGGAGCTGTTCGACGCGCCGATCACCAGCACCGCGTCGCATCGCGCCGCGATCGCCTTCACAGCCGCCTGGCGGTTCGACGTGGCGTAGCAGATGTCCTCGCTGCGCGGCGCCTCGATCGCCGGGAACCGACGTTTGAGGATGGTGACGATCTCGGCGGTGTCGTCGACCGACAACGTTGTCTGGGTCAGGAAGGCGAGCTGTTCCGATGCCGGCGGCGCGACGGTCTCGGCGCCGGCCGCGTCCTCGATCAGCGTCATCCGCCCCTGCGGCACCTGGCCGAACGTGCCGATCACCTCGGGATGGCCGTCATGGCCGACGAAGAGGATATGGTGGCCGCTCGCGATCAGGCGCTCGGCCTGGCGATGGACCTTGGAAACGAGCGGGCAGGTGGCATCCAGATAATCGAGCCCGCGCTCTTCCGCCTTGGCCGGCACCGCCTTGGGGACGCCGTGGGCGGAGAAGACCACCGGCACGCCGTCCGGCACCTCGTCGAGCTCGCGCACGAAGATCGCGCCCTTAGCCTTCAGGCTTTCGACGACGAACTTGTTGTGGACGATCTCGTGGCGGACATAGACCGGCGCGCCATAGCGTTCGAGCGCGAGCTCGACGATGCGGATCGCCCGATCCACGCCGGCGCAGAATCCGCGCGGCGCGGCGATGAGAAGGTTCAATGGGGGCTTGGTCGCCATGTCGCGGGGCCTCTTAGGCTGAACCGTTCGCCGCGTCCACCGGAGGCCGTTGCGGATCGTGGGTGCAGGCCCTAAGGCTAGGCGCGACACGATCATCTGAGAATTCGAGGATCCCTTGCGCCTGTTCACCTCCAAAGCGGCCGTCGTCGCGCTTCTGACCCTCGGCCTCGGTGCCTGCGCCCGCGAGGGCGACATTTTCGAATCCGGCATCCTGACCACCTATACCGCCTGCCCGGCGGTCGCGATCCCGGCGCCGGCCGGCGACGTCACCCTGTTCGATCCGGCGACGAGCCGTGATGCCAGCGCGATCGACGTGGTCGCGACGATGACCAATTTGCGTGGCGCCTGCGACCAGGCCGGAACCGAGAATATCGGCGTCAACATCACCTTCAGCGTCGACGGGCTGCGGCGCGACAATCATGGCGTCCGCGATGTCGTCCTGCCCTATTTCACCAGCGTCGTGCAGGGGAACGGCAACGTCGTCGCCAAGCGGCTGAGCCGGATCGCGCTGCACTTCGCGGACGGCGAATATCGCGCCTCGGCGAGCGGGACCGCCGCCGCCCAGGTGCTGCGCTCGGCCGCGACGCTGCCCGACGACATCCGCGACCAGATCACCCGCAACCGGCGCCCCGGCGATCCGCAGGCCGCGCTTGATCCGCTCGCCGATCCGGCGGTCCGCGCCGCCGTGGATCGCGCCCATTTCGAGGTGATGATCGGCTTCGCGCTCGATCCGGACCAGCTTCGCTACAACGCGACACGCTAGATCGGGGGGGCGGGCGGTCAGACGCCCTGCAACCGCTGCATGATCGTCATCGCCTGCTCGGCGCCGGATTGCGGCACGATCTCGCCGTCGCGGCTCGCAATCTCGGTCCAGTGCGCGGCGACCGCCTCCGGCGTCGGCTGGTCGAGCGCGACGCCGCGGGTCAGCGTCACATAGGCGGCCTGGAAGACGCCGGCGCCGGCACCGATAATGGCGTTGATCGGCGCCTCGTCGGAGACCAGGAAGAGCGCCGCCGGTGCGACCAGATCGGGCCGGAACTTCTCCAGCAAGGCGGGCGGGAAGATATCCTGCGTCATCCGCGTCGCGGCGGTCGGCGCGATCGAATTGACGTGGATATTATATTTCTGCCCCTCGAGCGCGAGCGTCTTGGCAAAGCCGGCGAGGCCCAATTTGGCGGCGCCGTAATTGGCCTGGCCGAAATTGCCGTAGAGCCCGGTCGAGCTCGACGTCATCAGGATGCGGCCATAGGCTTGGTCGCGCATCGTATCCCACACTGCCTTGGTGCAGTTGGCCGAGCCGATGAGATGGACGTCGAGGACGAAGCGGAAATCCTCCATCTCCATCTTGGCGAAGCTCTTGTCGCGGAGCACGCCGGCATTGTTGATGAGGATATGGACGCCGCCCCAGCGCGCCTTCGCGGTCTCGACCATGCGGACCATGTGGCCGTAATCGGTGACCGAACCGCCGTCGGACATCGCCTCGCCGCCCGCCGCCTCGATCTCGGCGACGACCTTCAGCGCCGCGTCGCTATGGCCGGTACCGTCGCGGGCGCCGCCAAGGTCGTTGACGACCACCCTGGCGCCGCGTTTCGCCAGTTCAAGCGCATAAGCGCGCCCCAGCCCGCCGCCGGCGCCGGTGACGATCGCGACGCGGCCTTCGAAGGACATGGTCATGAAATGAAAAACCCCGCTGAACCGAATGAACCGGTCAGCGGGGTAGGGGATTAAGCCGGGAGCGCAAAGCCCCGGATCAATGCGGGCGGCGATGCCCCCGCTCATAGGTCTGCGTGCAATTATCGGTGACCTCGCGGGTGCAGGGCGGCGCTTCGCCCTGGGCCGGCTGCGGCGCGAAGACCTGTTGCTGGTTGGGCGCGGGGACCACCTGGGTGGCGCCTGCGGGCACCGGCTGGTTGGCGCCGGCGGGCGCGGTCGCGGGAGACGAGACCACCGGAACGCCGCGCGCGTCGCGCTCGGGCGAGCTGTTGTCGGGGGCGCTCTGGTCCTGGGCGAGCGCCGCGCCGCTCATCGTCAACGCGGCGGCGAACAGAATAAGCTTCATCGCTATCCTCCTTGTTTCGGCGCCTGCACCGAGACGCCCGGAATCATTCCGCGCCGGGGCCGGCACGGACGGCAAGTGGCTAAACGACGAACGTCCGATTTTTCTCCATCCGTAACGGATTTTGACGTTCAGACCCGGCCTTCGGCGTCGAGCGCGTAGCCGGCGGTGCGGACGGTGCGGATGATGTCGGCATGGCCGCCGGAATTGATCGCCTTACGGAGGCGGCGGATATGGACGTCGACGGTCCGCAATTCGATCTCGGTATCGTGGCCCCAGACCGAATCGAGCAGCCGCTCGCGCGAGAAGACGCGGCCGGGATGTTCGAGGAAGTGGCGCAGCAGGCGGAACTCGGTCGGCCCGAGCGGCACGGCGGCGCCGGCGCGCTTCACCTTGTGGCTGACGAGGTCCATCTCGACATCGGCATAGCCGAGCCGGACCCCGGCGAGCGCCGGCCGGACCCGGCGCAGCACCGCGCCGACCCGGGCGACGAGCTCGCGCGGGGAGAAGGGCTTGGTCACATAATCATCGGCGCCGGTCTCGAGCCCGCGAATGCGGTCGGCCTCCTCGCCGCGCGCGGTCAGCATGATGATCGGCACGTTCGCGGTCTCGCCGATCCGCCGCAGGCGACGGCAGACCTCGATCCCGGAAACCCCCTCGATCATCCAGTCGAGGATGACGAGATCGGGCGGCGTCTCGCGCGCCATCAGCAGCGCATCCTCGCCGTCGGCGGTGGCGGTGATCTCGAATTCCTCGCGTTCAAGATGAAAGGTCAGCAGCTCGACCAGCGCGCGGTCGTCCTCGACCAGCAGGATCTTCGCTTTAGCCACCAATGTCTCCCGGACCGATATCGGTCGTGTCGGCGCCCTTCACGCGATCGGCGAGATAGACCCCGGTCCGCGCGAAATAGACCATCTCGGCCACATTGGTCGCATGATCGCCGATCCGCTCCAGATTCTTGGCGACGAACAAAAGGTGCGTCGCCGGCGTGATGTTGTGCGGATTTTCCATCATGTGGGTCAACAGCGCGCGGAAGATCGAATTGTAGAAATCGTCGACCGCGGCATCGCGCTCCACCACCGCCGCCGCCTTGTCGGCATCGCGCGCGGCGAAGGCGTCGAGCACGTTGTGGACCATCTCGCCGGCGATCCGCGCCATTTCGGGCAGCAGCGAGATCGGCCGGATCTTCGAATCCTCGACGCTGGCGACCCGCTTGGCGATGTTCTTGGCATAATCGCCGATCCGCTCGACGACGCCGGCGATCTTCAATGCCGCGACGACCTCGCGCAGATCGTCCGCCATCGGCGCGCGCAGCGCGATGATCTGGACGGCCATGCGCTCGACCTCGGCCTCGAGCGCATCGATGCGGGCATCGCGCGCGACGATCGCGGCGGCGGCTGTCGCGTCGCGGGCGACCAGCGCCTTCATCGATTCGTGGATCGCGGTTTCGGCGAGCCCGCCCATTTCCGCGATGGTCGCGCGCAGCTCGTCGAGCTCGTCGTCGAATGCCTTGACGGTGTGACCAGTGGCCATGTCAGCTTCCTTGTTGTCGCATGATGGCCGGAAAACCGGTTCCCACTTTTCCTATCATGCTTTGCTTCCTCAGCCGTAGCGGCCGGTGATGTAATCCTTGGTGCGGCCAGCCCTTGGATTGGTGAAGATCTCCGACGTGTCGCCATATTCGACGAGCGCGCCAAGGTGGAAGAAAGCGGTGCGCTGGCTGACCCGCGCCGCCTGCTGCATATTGTGGGTGACGATCACGATCGTGAACCGCTGGCGCAGTTCGTGGACCAGTTCCTCGATCTTGGCGGTCGAGATCGGATCGAGCGCCGATGTCGGCTCGTCGAGCAGCACGATCTCCGGCCGCACCGCGATCGTGCGGGCGATGCATAGCCGCTGCTGCTGGCCGCCGGACAGCGACAGCGCGCTCGCGCCGAGCTTGTCCTTGACCTCGTCCCACAAGGCGGCCTGCCGCAGCGCATCCTCGATCCGGTCGTCCGCCTCCGAGCGGGACAGCCGCTCGTAATGGCCGAGCGCGAAGCCGACATTGGCGCGGATCGAGCTCGCGAACGGGGTCGGCTTCTGGAACACCATACCGACCCGCTGGCGCAGCGTGGAAAGGCTGTAGCCCCGCTCCAGCACGTTGCGCCCGTCGATCACGATCTCGCCATCGGCGCGCTGGTCCGGGTAGATTTCGAAGATGCGGTTGATGGTCCGCAGCAATGTCGATTTGCCGCAGCCCGACGGGCCGATGATCGCGGTCACCGATCCCTCCCGGATGGCGAGATTGACGTCCTGCAACGCCTTGTGCCGGCCGTAGAAGAAATCGAGGCCCTTGATGTCGATCTTGACCGGGGCGCTATCGTCCCCGGCTGGGGGGGCGGGCGCGACGCCGATCATGGTGGCGCTGTCGTTCATTTGCCGGATCCCTTTCGCGCGGCGAGCCGCACCAGGAGGTTGAGCGTGAGCACGAAGGCGGTGAGGACGAGCGCGCCGGCCCAGGCGAGCGCCCGCCAGTTGTCATAAGGGCTCATCGCATATTGGAAGATGACGACCGGCACGTTGGCCATCGGCCCGGCCGGATTGGCGCTCCAGAACTGGTTGTTGAGCGCGGTGAAAAGCAAAGGGGCGGTCTCGCCGCTGATCCGTGCGAGCGCGAGCAGGACGCCGGTCATGATGCCGCTCGCCGCCGCCTTGTAGATGATCCGCGCGGTCACTTTCCAGCCCGGCAGCCCGAGCGCGAAGGCCGCCTCGCGCATCTGGTTGGGAACGAGCCGCAGCGCCTCGTCGCTGGTCCGCGTCACGATCGGGATCAGGATCATCGCCAGCGCCAGCGCGCCGGCATAGCCCGAGAAATGGCCGCTGGTGCGGACCACCAGCTCGTAGACGAAGAGGCCGATCACGATCGACGGCGCGCTGAGCAGGATATCGTTGATGAAGCGCACCGTCGCGGCGAGCCGCGTGTGGCGGCCATGCTCGGCCAGATAGGTGCCCGCCGCGATCCCGATCGGCGCGCCGATCACCGTCCCGAGCAGCACCATGACGGCGCTGCCGTAAAAGGCGTTGGCGAGCCCGCCGTCGCTGCCCGGCGGCGGCGTCATCTGGGTGAGGAGGGCGGGCGAGAGCGCGGCGATGCCCTGGCTCAATGTCGTCCACAAAATCCAGGCCAGCCAGAACAGGCCGAAAGCGGTCGCCAGGCTCGCGAAGGCGAAGGCGACCCAATCGAGGATCCGGCGGCGAAGGACGGTGGCGTTCATCAGTTGGTGCGCCCCAGGCCGCGGTCCATCCGGCGCAGCATCAGCTTGGCGAGCGTGAGCACGATGAAGGTGACCAGGAAGAGTAGGAAGGCGAGCGCGATCAGCGACGAGCGATAGAGATCGGTGTCTGCCTCGGTGAATTCGTTGGCGATCGCGGCGGCGATCGAATTGCTCGGCAGCAGCAGCGACGCCGAAAGATCGTGCGCGTTGCCGAGCACGAAGGTGACCGCCATCGTCTCGCCGAGCGCGCGCCCCAGGCCGAGGAAGATCGCGCCGACCACCGCCGAGCGGGTGTAGGGCAAGGTGACGCGGCTCAATATCTCCCAGCGGGTCGCGCCCAATGCCACCGCGGCCTCGCGCAGCGCCGGCGGCACCGCGTTGAACACGTCGCGCGCGACCGCGGCGATGAACGGCACGATCATGATGCCGAGCACGATCCCGGCCGACAGCATGCCGATGCCGATCGGCGGGCCCGAGAAGAGCGGTCCGATCAGCGGCGCGTGCCCGAGATGGGCGATCAGCCAGGGTTCGACGTGGAGCGCCATGAACGGCGCGAAGACGAACAGGCCCCACATGCCGTAGATGATGCTCGGGATCGCCGCGAGCAGCTCGATCGCCATGCCGATCGGCCCGCGCGTCCAGCGCGGCGCGATGTCGGTCAGGAACAAAGCGATGCCGATGCTGACCGGGACCGCGATAAGGAGCGCGATGGCCGAGGTCGCGAGCGTGCCGTAGATCGGCACCAGCGCCCCGAACTTGCCGTCGACGGCGTTCCAGTCGGTGCTGGTGAGAAAGCCGAAGCCGAAGGTCGCGAAGGCCTGGCGTCCGCCCCAGGCCATCGCCAGCGCGACCCCGGCGAGCAAGGCGAGCACCAGCCAGGCACCGCCGGCGGTGGCGATACGGAAGATCGTGTCGCCCACCTGGCCGCGCGCCGCCGGTTCGGGCGCGTGTCGGGCGACGGTGGGGGCGGCAAGATCGCTCACCCGATATGGCCTTCGATATAGGTTTCGACCTGCCGTACCAGCGGCGCCGGCAAGGGCACGTAATCGAGCGCCTGGGCGCGCGCCTGGCCGTGGTCCATCGCCCAGCGGAAGAAGGCAATCGCCGCCTGGCTGCGCGCGCCGTCCCGCGGCTGGCGGTGCATCAGCACGAAGGTCGCCGCGGTGATCGGCCAGGCATTGGCGCCCGGCGCGTTGGTCATCACCAGATGGAAATCGGGGGCATTCGCCCAATCGGCGCTGCCCGCCGCTTCCTGGAAGCTCGCCATGCTCGGCGCGACGAAACGGCCGGCGGCGTTCCGCATCCCAACCCAGCTCATGCGGTTCTGGATGACGAAGGCATATTCGATATAGCCGATCGAATTGGGGATCTGGCGGACATAGGCGGCGACGCCTTCATTGCCCTTGCCGCCGATGCCGGTCGGCCAGGGAACCGACGTGCCTTCGCCGACCGCGCGTTGCCAGTCGGGGCTGACCTGCGCGAGATAATGGGTCCAGTTGAAGCTCGTGCCCGATCCGTCCGATCGGTGGATGACGACGATCGCCGCGTCGGGCAGCGGCACACCGGGGTTGAGCGCGGCGATCGCCGGATCGTTCCAGCGCATTATCCGGCCGAGATAGATGCTGGCAAGCAGGGGCCCGGTGAGCCTGAGGCGCCCTGGCCCGACGCCGTCGATATTGACCACCGGCACGACCCCGCCGATCGCGACCGGGAATTGGGCGAGGCCCGATTCGGCGAGTTCCTCGGGCGGCAGCGGCTTGTCGCTCGCGCCGAAATCGACCGTGCCCGCCTTGATCTGGGCGATGCCGCCGCCCGATCCGATCGACTGGTAATTGATCCGCCGGCCGAAGGCGTCGTTATAGTCCGCCGACCAGGCGGCAAGGACCGGATAGACGAAGGTCGATCCAGCGCCGGTGATGTCGTTCACCGAGGCGGCGTCCGCGCTTCCGTTGCCCGCATCGCCGCCGCCGCATCCGGCGAGCGCGAGCGCCGCCGCCACGAAAAGGAACTTGAGTTTCAAAACGGGCCTCCATGCGCCCATGCGGGACGCGCGCGGTCAGGACCGAGCGATAGGTTCCGACGGCGAGGCTTTTGTGACTTCGTCGTGACTCTTTGATGACAATGCGCCCGGGGAACGGGGAAGATAGACGCGGACCTCCGTGCCGACGCCCGGCGTCGAGCGGATATCGAGCCGGCCGCGATGCCGCAGCACGATATGCTTGACGATGGCAAGGCCCAGCCCGGTGCCGCCTGCGGCGCGGCTGCGGCCGGTATCGACCCGGTAGAAACGCTCGGTGAGGCGCGGCAGGTGCTCGGGCGCGATGCCTTCGCCCTCGTCGATCACCGACAGCCGGACGAGCTCGCCGCCGCCATCGTCGATCCGCACGCGCACGTCGCTGCCGGCGCGGCCATATTTCAGCGAATTGACGACGAGGTTGGTGATCAGCTGAAGGAGCTGCGAACGATCGCCGAGCACCGCGGTGGCGGCGGTCTCGCGCTCCTGCACGAGAGTCGCGCCGCGCTCCGCCAGGAGCTGGGCGAGGCTGCCCTTCGCTTCCTCGATCAGCGGCACCAGATCGATTTCGCCGCGCGGCACGGCGAAGCGATCGGCCTCGATCCGCGACAGCGACATGAGATCATCGACCAGCCCGCGCATCCGCGTCGCCTCGCTCATCATGATGCCGAGGAAGCGGTTGCGGGTCTTCTCGTCCTCCGCCGCGTCGGCGTCCTGCAGCGTTTCGATGAAGCCGAGGATCGTCGCGAGCGGCGTCCTCAGCTCATGGCTCGCATTGGCGACGAAATCGACGCGGGTCTGCTCGGCGGCGCGCGCCTGGCTGAGATCGGCGAGCCGCACCAGCCGGCTGCCGTCGTGGAGCGGGGCGATGATCATCGCCCATTGCCGGCCAGGATCGTCGCCAAGCCCGACCAGCTCGATCCGGACCGGCCCGTCCTCGCTCTCGCCTTCGGGATCCGGCCCGGTCAGCCGCTCGGCGGCGGCCGGATGGCGGATCGCGAGGCGGACGTCGACCCCCTCGATGTGGCTGCCGAGCAGGGCGCGCGCCGCCGCGTTGGCGGCGATCACCCGCCGATCGCGGACCAGCAGCAGCGGCTCGTCGATCGCGCGCAGCAGCTCGGCAAGGCCGGGCTCCGGGGCGCGCGGAACGGCCGGCGGTTCCGGCTCCGGCGGGGGGGTCGTTTCGCGCGGAGGCAGAGCAAGGGCGATCGCGGCCGCGCCGGCGAGCAAGGCGAGCAGCGCCGCTATCGCAGGCGCGCCGAACCAGATCGCGAGTCCGCCGCCGGCCGCCGCCAGCGCCGTCGCACCGATTCCCCGCATCACGTCCCGCGCTCCATGGTCCCGCCGTCGTCCCGATGCGGGACATGGACGCCCCGCCTCGCTCGATTCGACCCGGCTTTACCCTTATTAAACAGGCCGCGTGTATCGGAATTTCCATGAGCGGTCCTGACGACAGCAAAGCAGCCGGCGATGGCTTCGTCGCCAGCCGGCGTACCGTGCTTGCGCTCGGCGCCATCGCGGCATCGACGGTGGTGACGGTGCGCCCCGCGCTCGCCCAGACCGCCGGATCGGTCATGGCCTGCCAGATCCCGGTGCCGGGCCCGCAGGCGGCCGGCAGCTATATCGCGCAGGACGGCAGCGCGGTCGCCGCCGGCACGCCCGGCGCGGCGCCGCCGCTCTCCCGGCCGCTGACCGGCGAGGAGGCGAAGGTGCTGCTGCGCGGCTCGACCCCGCCCGGCGTCGATCCGGGCGCCGCTCAGGCCTATGCCAATTATATTCGCCGTCTGCAGGCGGGGATGAGCGGTTTCACCTGCTACGCCTCGCTGCAGATGCCGCGCTGATCCGCGAGGCCGCGCGTGGCCGCGCTTCGCTACATCGCCGATGCCGAGGACGATGTGCGCGCCGTCGCGCTCGACGGGCTGACCTTGCTCTACCATGCGCCGTCCGGCACGACCCACATCGTCGCATCGCCCGCGCCGGAGATCCTCGCCGCCCTGAGCGAAAAGCCGGCCGACATCGCCGAATTGCTCGCGCGTCTCGCCACCCATTTCGATTTCGAGGATGATGCCGCCGCCGAAGCGATCGGCGCGCGCCTGGTCGAACTCGAGGCGGCAGGTTTGGTCCGCCGCGCATGAGGTACAGTCTCGCCCTCAAGATCGGCTCCGTCGTCTTCCGCGTCGGTTCCGCCTGGCGCGCACCGATCGACGCACTGGGGGCGCTCTACACCGGCTATCCGGCGGCGGCCGACGGCATTTGCGATTTCACGGTGAGGCTCGAACCCGAGAAGCCGTGGCGGCGCTGGCTGCGGCCCTCGCTGTCGATCCAGGGCGATTATATCCTTCCTGACGCCGCGCCGATGGCGCTCGCCCACGGCCTGCTCGCCGCCGAGATGGGCATGAACCTGCAAATGGCGCTCGGGCAGAAGAATTGGCTGCTGCTCCACGCCGCCAGCGTCGAGAAGGACGGCCGGGCGCTGATCCTCACCGGCGAATCCGGCGCCGGCAAGTCGACCCTTGCCGCCCTTCTCGGCGAGCGCGGCTGGCGGCTGATGGGCGACGAATTCGCATTGCTCGATCCGGAGAGCGGCGCGCTCCATCCCTTTCCGCGCGCAATCAGCCTCAAGAACGGCGCGATCCGGGTCATGGAAGGGGAGGCCGCGCCGGACCGCTTCGGCCCGCGCCTTGACGGCACGCCGAAGGGCGCGATCCGGCACCTGCGCCCCAATGCCGACGCACTCGCGCGGATGGAGGAGCCCGCCGCGCCGGCGCTGATCCTGTTCCCGCGCTTCGGCGAAGCGGCGGCGGCGCGCGCGGTCGGCCAGGCCGAGACCTTCATGCGCCTGACCCAGGCATCGACCAATTATGTCGCATTGGGCCGCCCCGGCTTCGACGCACTGACCCGTCTCGTCGCGACGCCGGCCGCCGCGATCGACTATCCGGATACGGCGGCGGCGATCGAATTGGTCGAAACGCTCTGGAGCGAAGCCGCGTGAGGAATGCCCGGCTTCTCGTGGCCGCCTTGCGCGATCCGGGCGCGCTCGCCGATCCCGACTGGTCGGCGCTGATCGCCACCGCGCGCGCCGAGCAACTGATCGGCAGCCTCGCGGCGCGCCTCGAAAATCTCCCGATTCCCCAAAAAGTCACGCAAATCCTCGCCGCCGCCCGCCGCGAGAGCACGCATCAGCGCACCCGCGCTTTGTGGGAGGCGGAAATGGCCCGCCGCGCGCTCGCGCCGCTCGGCATTCCCGCGATCCTGCTCAAGGGCACCGCCTTCCACGCCGCGAACCTGATGGCGGCCGAGGGGCGATCGGTCGGCGATCTCGACATTCTCGTGCCGCGCGAGCGGATCGGGGAGGCCGAAGCGGCGCTGATCGCCGCCGGCTGGGAACGGATGAAGGAGGCCGGCGGCTATGACGACGATTATTACCGCCGCTGGATGCACGAGCTGCCGCCGCTGATCCACCGCGACCGCGACCGGATGATCGATGTCCATCACACCATCCTGCCGCCGACCGCGCGGCCGACCCCCGATGCGGCGGCGCTGATCGCGGACAGCATCGCGCTTGAATCGGGTCTTCGCGTCCTTTCTCCCGCCGACATGGTGATCCATGCCGCCGCCCATCTGTTCGCGGACGGCGACCTTGCCGGCGGGCTGCGTAACCTGTGGGACATCGATCGGCTGCTGCGCGCGTTCGATTCGGCGGATTTCCGGCGCACGCTCGCGGAACGCGCCGATCTTCATCAGCTCCGCCGCGCCGTGGCGCTGGCCCTCCGGCTCGCCGCGCGGCTCTACGGGAGCCCGATCGACCGCGCCTGGGCCGGCCGCGATCGGCTGACCGACCGCCTGTTCGAGGCACGCCTGCTCGCGCGCAACGGCTGGGGGCAGGAGCGCCGGGCGCTGCTGCGCTTCGCCTTCTATGTGCGCTCGCACTGGCTCAGGATGCCGCCGGCGATGCTGGCGCGGCATTTGTGGATCAAGGCGACGCGCTGACGCGCCCTTCGTCGCGCCGACGCGACGCCCGCCGCATTGCCGATGGCTGCCGGCCCGCGCATCGCCAACGGCGGACGGACCCTTCTCGGCGCTCGTCCGTTGGGAGCCCGATTTGTCAGGGAGTATGAGATGAAGCCTGTTCGCCTGTTGCCGTCCTTCGCCGTATTGCTGCTCGCCTCCGCCTGCGGCGGCGGTGCCACCACCAACGAGACCGCGAACGTGGTCGATGCCACCGCGAACGACATGGCGATGAACGATCAGCTCGCAGCCGACAATCCCGAGGAAGATGCCGACGCCGCACCGGTCGCGGTCGCGCCGCCGCCGGCGCCGCCATCCGATCTCAGCGCCGGCGACGCCGCGCCGCTTGCCCAGGCGACCGAGGTCGCCGCCGCGATCGAAAGCGACACGACGGTCGAGCGCGTGCCCTACCGGGACGGCTGGGCGTGGCGGCGCAACGGCCAGATCATCCGCACCGCGTCGCGCGACGGCCGCCGCGTCTCCTATTACCGGGCCGGCGATGCCGCGCCCTTTTTCGTCCAGGACGGCGATCAGGGCTATGCCTATGCGGGTGGGCGGCCGCAGCGCGCCTACGATCGGCGCGGTCGTCCGTCGCAGATCGATGCCGCGCGCCGCGCCGCCGCCCAGCGCGCCGTCGAGCAGTCGCGCCACGACCATGACGAGGCGCAGCATGCGCCCAGCCGGCCCGATCATGGCAACAATGATCGCGGGCACGATCGCGACCGTCCGGGCGGGACCGATCGGCAGGGCGGCGATCACGGCGCGGCGGACCACAATGCCAGCCCGGATCGCGGCGGCGATCATGGTGGTCAGGCGAACCGGCCCGGCGACAACAGTCAACGGCCCGGCACGCGCCCGGACCGCGGCGACACTGCACATGGCAATCGCGACGATCACAATCGGCCCGACCGCCGCCGGGCGGGATCGCGGGACGACGATCAGGACGGCAATCGCCAGGCGCCGCACTGAGCCTCAAAGCGCGGTGAGCGTCTCCACGAGCGACGCGTAGGAGTCGATCACCGCGTCCGCGCAGAGCTCGGTGACGGGGCGGTCGGCGAAGCCGAAGCCGACCGCGACGAACGGCAGGCCGGCGCCGCGCGCCGTTTCCGCATCGGTGATCGAATCGCCGACCAGGAGGGCGCGCCCACCGCCGGCGCGCGCGATCGCCTCGTGAAGCGGCGCTGGATCTGGCTTGCGCGCCGCGAGCGTATCCGCGCCGATGATGGCGTCGAAGCGCCCCTGCCAGCCGAGCGCGGCGATCAGCAGATTCGTGAGCCGCTCCGGCTTGTTCGTGCAGATCGCGAGTTTCGCGCCCGCCATCTTCAGCGCGTCGAGCGCCGCCTCGACGCCTGGATAGGGCCGGGTGCCGTCCTGGATATGCGCGGCATAATGGTCGATGAAGATCGGATAGCCTTCTTCGACCAGCGCATCATTCGATTCTCCGCTCAGCGCCAGCCCTTCGCGGATCAGCACGCGCGCGCCGCGCCCGACGAGACCGCGTACGGTCCCGAGATCGGTGACCGGCCGGCCCATCGCCGTCAGCGTGTGGTTGAGCGCGGCCGCGAGATCGGCCGAGCTGTCGACCAGGGTGCCGTCGAGATCGAAGACGACGACATCGAAAGGGAAGGGCCTCATCGCCGCGCTCTTCCCGCCCGCTATGGAAATGGCAAGCTTTCCGTGGCAGTGCGCGCCTCATGGCCCAGCTTCCGTTCGCCGCGATCATCCTAGCCGCCGGGCAGGGGACGCGGATGAAATCGTCCACGCACAAAGTGCTCCATCCCGTCGCCGGCAAGCCGATGCTCCATCACCTGATCGATCGGGTGGCGGAGCTTGGGGCCGAGCGCATTGTGGTCGTCGTCGGCGCGCTCAGCGAGCAGGTCGAGGCCAGCGTCGCGGGCATGGGCGTCACCATCGCCCATCAGGCCGAGCAGCTCGGCACCGGCCATGCCGTCGCGCAGGCGGAGCAGGCGCTCGCGGGGTTCGAGGGGATCGTCCTCATCCTCTATGGCGACGTCCCGCTGGTCCAGGCCGACACCATGGCGCGGATGATCGAGGCGCTCGACGCCAATCCGGCCCTTCGCGCCATCGTCCTCGGCTTTCGCCCCGACGCGCCCGGCGCTTACGGCCGCGTCATTGCCGCGCCGGACGGCCTGATCGAGAAGATGGTCGAGGCCAAGGACGCGAACCCCGAAGAGCTCGAAGTCAGGATGTGCAATACCGGCATGATGGCGGTGCGCGCGCCGGAGATGTTCGATCTGCTGCGGCAAATCGGCAACGACAATGCGGCGGGCGAATATTACCTTCCCGACATCGTCATGCTTCCTGGCCGGCGCAGCGGCTTTACCGAGGCCGAGCCGTGGGAGGCGATGGGCGTCAACAACCGCGTCGAGCTCGCCGCGGTCGAGAAGACCTGGCAGGCGGACCGGCGCTGGCGGGCGCAGGTCGAGGGGGTGACGCTGACCGATCCGGACAGTGTCTTCTTCGCCGCCGATACGGTGCTCGGCCGCGACGTGACGATCGGCCCCAACGTGGTGTTCGGCCTTGGCGTCACCGTCGCCGACAACGTCACGATCCATTCCTTCAGCCATATCGCCGGCGCCACCATCGGCGAAGGCGCGGAGATCGGCCCCTTCGCCCGCTTGCGACCCGGTGCTGTGCTCGGCGCGAAGGCGAAGGTCGGCAATTTCGTCGAGATCAAGCAGGCGGTGCTCGGCGCCGGCGCCAAGGCCAACCACCTCTCCTATATCGGCGATGCCGATGTCGGCGCGGGGGCGAATATCGGCGCGGGCACGATCACCTGCAATTATGACGGCTTCTTCAAATACAGGACGCAGATCGGCGCGGGCGCCTTCATCGGCTCCAACACCGCTTTGGTCGCGCCGGTCAGCATCGGCGCGGGCGCGCTGATCGGCGCCGGATCGGTGATCACCAGGGATGTCGCCGCGGATGCCGTTGCCGTCGCTCGCGGGGAGCAGCTTGAAAAGCCCGGCCGCGCCGCCAAATTCCGCGAGGTCATGGCGGCCAGAAAGAAGAAAAGCTGAATGTGCGGGATCATCGGAATCATCGGCAAGGAGGATGTCGCGGAGCGTTTGCTCGACGGCCTCAGGCGGCTCGAATATCGCGGCTATGACTCGGCCGGCATCGCGACGCTCCACGATGGCTCGATCGATCGCCGACGCGCAGAGGGCAAGCTGGGCAACCTCGCGAAGATCCTCACCGAACATCCGCTGCCGGGCCGCATCGGCATCGCCCACACGCGCTGGGCGACGCACGGCGCGCCGACTGTCGACAACGCCCATCCGCATGTCGTCGGCGACGTTTCGATCGTCCACAACGGCATCATCGAGAATTTCAAGCCGCTGCGCGACGAGCTGATCGCCGACGGCCGCAGCTTCGCGAGCCAGACCGACACCGAAGTCGTCGCCCATCTCGTCGCGCGCGAGCTGGAGCGGGGCAGGGCACCACGCGAGGCAGTCGCCGCGGTGCTGCCGCGCCTGCACGGCGCCTTCGCGATCGCCTTTCTGTTCCGCTCCGATCCTGACCTGCTGATCGCCGCGCGTTTGGGCGCGCCGCTCACCGTGGGCTATGGGACCGGCGAGAATTATATCGGATCGGACGCGATCGGCCTCGCGCCATTGACCCAGCGCATCGCCTATCTCGAGGAGGGCGACTGGGCCTGCGTCAGCCGCGAGTCGGTCCAGATCTACGACCGCGACAACGCTCCGGTCGAACGCGAGATCGTGAACAGCGGCGCATCGGGCCAGCTCATCGACAAGGGCAATCACCGCCACTTCATGCAGAAGGAGATTTACGAGCAGCCGGTCGTCGTCGCCCAGACGCTCGCCTCCTATCTGCGTCCGCTCGAGGAGCAGGTCGCGCTGCCCGACATGGATTTCGATCTGAAGGCGATCGAGCGGGTCGCGATCGTCGCCTGCGGCACCGCTTCTTACGTGGGCATGATCGGCAAATATTGGATCGAGCGGTTCGCCCGCATTCCGGTCGAGGTCGATGTCGCGAGCGAGTTCCGCTACCGCGATCCGGTCCTGCTGCCCAACACATTGGGCGTCGTCGTCAGCCAGTCGGGCGAGACCGCGGACACGCTCGCGGCGCTCCGCCACATGAAGGCGAGCGGCGTCACCACGGCGGGCATCATCAACGTGCCGACCAGCTCGATGGCGCGCGAGGTCGACCTTTTGCTTCCGACCCATGCCGGGCCCGAGATCGGCGTCGCATCGACCAAGGCCTTCACCTGCCAGCTCGCCGTGATGGCGGCGCTCGCGGTCAATCTCGCCCGCGCCAAAGGGCGCCTTACGGCCGTGGAGGAGCGCGAGATCGTCCGCCACCTCGTCGAGGCGCCAGCCGCGATCAACGCGGCGATCGAGCATGACGAGGAGATCGAGGCGATGGCGCACAATATCGCGGCCGCGCGCGACGTGCTCTACCTCGGCCGCGGTCCGGATTATCCGCTCGCGCTCGAGGGTGCGCTGAAACTGAAGGAAATCAGCTATATCCACGCCGAAGGCTATGCCTCGGGCGAGATGAAGCACGGCCCGATCGCGCTGATCGACGATGCCGTGCCGCTGATCGTGCTCGCGCCGTCGGGCCCTTTGTTCGACAAGACCGTCTCCAACATGCAGGAGGCAATGGCGCGCGGCGCGCAGGTCGTCCTCATCTCCGACGCCGACGGTCTCGCCGCGGCCGGCGACGGCGTGGTCGCGACGATCGAGATGCCCAGGGTCCACCCGCTGATCGCGCCGCTCGTCTATGCGGTGCCGGTGCAGCTCCTCGCTTATCACGTCGCGGTGGCGAAGGGCACGGACGTGGATCAGCCGAGGAACCTCGCCAAGTCGGTGACGGTCGAATAGGCAACAAGGGGCTGGCCCCTCAGCCGCGCCTTTGCTAAGCGCCCCGCTCCGGCGATGCACCCATAGCTCAGCTGGATAGAGCGCTGCCCTCCGAAGGCAGAGGCCAGAGGTTCGAATCCTCTTGGGTGCGCCACCCTTCGGCGGGCGAGATCTAGCGCAGCGCCGCCTCGTGGACATCCATCCGGCCCGGGCTCCCCTCGCAATGGGCGGCATAGTTCAGGATGTTCGGGCGATGGGGATCGATCGCGGCGCCGAGGATGAAGTCGGCGCAGCCGAGGCCGAGGGACACGCGCGCGGTCCAATGGCCGTCCTGGCGGGACGAGCGATAGAGCGTCACGTGCCCGTCGTCGGTCTCCATGTCGCCCGCGCTGAAGATCAGCGTGCGGCCGTCCGGAGTCAGCGCGGCATCGAGCTCGTCGAGCGGGCCGTTGATCGCGGGGCCGAGATTGGCGGGCCGTTGCGCGGCGCCGTCCAGGCGGGCTTCGAACAGATCGTGCTTGCCGCGCCCGCCCCATCCGTCCGACGAGAAGATGAGCGTGCCGGACCGGGTCGGCGTCGCCGCCCATTCCTCGCCGGCCGTATTGATCGAAGGACCGAGATTGCGCGGCGCGCCGAACCGGCCGGAGCGCGGATCGATCGCGACGACGTAGAGGTCGCTGCCGCCAAGGCCGCCGGCCCGATCGGACTGGAAATAGAGGCTGCGGCCATCGGGCGAGAAGGCGGGATCGAATTCGGCGGAGGACGTATCGAACGACACCCGTGCCGGCGGCGACCAGCCGGGCCCCACGCGATGGATTTCCCAGATGTCCTGCTGGTCCGGCGCGGCGTCGCGGCCGATCGAGCCCCACAGGATCCGTTGCCCGTCCGGGCTGTAGGCGATGCGGACCTCGGCGGCGGCGGTCGAGATCACGCCGGGTCGGACGATCGGATCGGGCGTCGCCGAAGCCAAAGCGAGCAGGGCCGGCAGGAAAAGGAGCGGCCTCATCGGGCCTCCGCCGGCGTCGGGGTCTTGGGCCTGTAGGCGCACAGGTCGCGCACGACGCAGCGCCAGCATTCGGGCTTGCGCGCCTTGCAGACGTAGCGGCCGTGCAGGATCAGGAGGTGATGCGCGGTGACGCGGTACGGCGTGGGCGTCACCTTCTCCAGCGCGGCCTCGACCTTCTCCACCGTCTTGCCGGGGGCGAGGCCGGTGCGGTTGGCGACGCGGAAGACGTGGGTATCGACCGCGAAGGTCTCCGCCCCGAAGGCGACGTTCATCACGACGTTCGCGGTCTTGCGGCCGACGCCTGGCAGCTTCTGGAGCGCATCGCGGTCGGCCGGCACCTTGCTGTCGTGATCGGCGATCAGCGCCTTCGAAAGCGCGATCACGTTCTTCGCCTTCATGTTGTAGAGGCCGATCGTCTTGATATGCTGCTTCAAGCCCGCCTCGCCGAGCGCGACCATCTGCTCGGGCGTGGTGACCTGCTTGAAGAGATCGCGGGTGGCGCGATTTACGCCCACATCGGTCGCCTGCGCGGAAAGCACGACGGCGACGAGCAGGGTGTAGGGATTGACCGATTCGAGCTCGGTCTTTGGATGCGGCGTTCGTTCGGACAGGCGTCGGTAGAACTCCGCGACATCCGCCTTCTTCATTTGAGCATATCCAGCGCGGCGCCGAGCCGCTCGAGCCCGCCCTCGACGATCTCGGTCGGCTGGCCGAAGCCGAGCCGGAAATGGTCGGCGAGGCCGAAGAAGCGCCCCGGCACGATCGCGGCGTCATAGCGTTCGCGCAGCAGCGCATCGAGCGCGTCGATGTCGCCATGGAGGAGGCGCGGGAAGCAGGTGATTCCGCCGGTCAGGGGCGCGACTTCGATCTCGTCGCGGCTCGCGAAGAAGGCATTGGCGAGGGCGCGGTTGCGCTGGAGCAGGGCAGGGGTGTGCGCCATGACCTCGTCCAGCCGGTCGAGCGCGATGACCGAAAGCCGTTCATCGGCATGGGCCTGCGAGACGCCGAACAGCTCGTTCAGCCGCCACATCCGCTCGGCAAGATCCGGCGCGGCGAGGATCCAGCCGCAGCGCAGGCCGGAGAGGCCATGGACCTTGGTGAGGCTCGCGGTGCAGACGAAGCGTTCGCCGAGATGGATCGCGCTGCGCGCCGGGACGGGCGCGGCGTCGAGATAGACCTCATCAACCAGCACATGGGCGTCGGCGCGGGCGGCGATGTCACCGATCGCGCGCAGGGCCGCCTCGTCGGCGAAATTGCCGGTCGGGTTGTGGAGGTTGGTGACGAGGATCAGCCGGGTATGCGGCGTGATCGCGGCGGCGACGGCGTCCGGATCGAGCGCGAAATCGGGGCCGGCGCGGGTGAATGATCGGATCCCGGCGCCGAGGAATCGCGCGGTCGCGACCATCGGCTCGTAGACCGGCTGCTCGACGACGACCTCGTCGCCCGGCGCGATCAGCGCGGCCATCGCCAGCATGTTCGCCATCGATGTGCCGTCGGCCATGACGACCTGGGCGGGGTCGATCCCGGCCTTGCGGGCGATGGCGGCGCGCAACGGGGGATCGCGGTGGCGGCTGGCGCCGTCGAGCTCGAGATCGGCGACCTCGATGTCGAAGCGGTCGAGCCGGAAATGCGGCACCTCGCTCGATCCCAGATTGTAGCGCACGGGCGCGCGAGTCTTCGCCCAGTGCATGTATTCGGACTGGAGGACGCGCCCCGTCATGTGCCCGCCTTGAGCTTGCGTTGCCAGTAAAGGCAGGCCGGAACGCCGAGCGCGAGGATGCCGAAGCCGATCAGGCTGTTGACCGGATGGCTGGCGACGGTCGCGGCGACGATGATCCAGCAGGCGGCGACGAAGATCAGGGTCGACCAGGGATGGAATGGCACGCGGAATCCCTCGCTTGCCGGCTGGCGGTGGCGGAAGACGAGGAGCGCCGCGCCGGTGAGACCGAAGAAGATGAAATCGACCGACACGACGTAGCTCAATATCTGTCCATAGGCACCGGAGAGCGCGATCACGATCGCGGCCGCGCCCTGGAGCAGGATCGCGATCACGGGCACGCGGGTGCGCCGGCTGACGGTCGCGACTTTCTGGAAGAACAATCTGTCCTCCGCCATCGCGAAATAGACGCGCGGCGCGGTCAGCATCGACTGACTGAGGAAGCCCAGCGCGGAGATCGCGATCCCGAGCGCGATGAGCTGGGCGCCGCGTTCGCCGAGCGCGAGGCGCATCACCGCGGAGGCGGGCGTTTCGGAGGCCGCGAGACCTTCGGGTCCGAGCGCGTGAACGCAGACGAAGGCGACGGCGGCATAGAGCAATATCACGCCCGCAACGCCGAGCAGCAGGCCGCGGGCGAGATCGCGCCTTGGATTGCGCATCTCGGCGGCGACGAAGCTCGCGGTCTGCCAGCCGCCATAAGCGAACATGACCGGCGTCAGCGCGGCGAGCAGGCCGAGCGGTTCGGCGGCGGCGGGATGCGGGATCGCGGCGGCGGGCGCGAACAGCAGGCCCGCGCCGACCAGCAGGGCGATGGCGAGGATCTTGAGCAGCATCAGTGCGCTCTGGACATTGCTCCCCGATTTGACGCCGAGACAGTTGATCGCGGTCAGCAAAGCGAGCGCGACGACCGCGATCGCGGCCTCCGGAATCGCGGTGCCGGTCAGCTCGGCCGAATAGCGGGCGAAGGTGATCGCGACCGCCGCCATCCCGCCCGACTGAATGACGAGCAGCAGCGCCCAGCCATAGAGGAAGGCGGGCAGCGGCCCCCAGGCGTCGCGCAGATAGGCATATTGGCCGCCGACCTCGGGCCGCCGCGCGGCAAGTTCGGCATAGACGAGCGCGCCGATCAGCGCGACCGCGCCGCCGATAAGCCAGGCGCCGACGATCAGCGATGGGGTGGCGACATGGCGCGCGACCTCGGCCGGATTGACGAAGATGCCCGATCCGACGATCCCGCCCATGACGAGCATGGTCGCATCGAACAGGCCGAGCCGTTTGGCGAGGCCGGTTTCGGCGTCGATCTCTTGGCCGCCCTCAGCCAAGCCCGAGCACGTCCTGCATGGTGTAGAGGCCCGCCGGCTTGCCGACGAGCCAGATCGCGGCCCTGACCGCGCCGGTCGCGAAGACGCCGCGATTTTCCGCCTTGTGACCAAGGACGATGCGCTCGCCTTCGCCGGCGAAGATCACGTCATGCTCGCCCGCCACCGATCCGCCGCGCAGCGAGGCGTAATAGACGCCGCCTTCCTCGCGTTCGTGCGGCCCCTCCCGCATCCGGTCGAACCGATTGAGCGCGATGTTGCTCGCCGCGCCGCGTCCCTGATTGACCGCGGCGCCGAGCAGCAGCGCCGTGCCCGAGGGCGTGTCGAGCTTGTCGCGATGGTGCATTTCCAGGATCTCGGCATCCCATTCGGGGCCGAGCCGGCGGGCGGCTTCGCGGACCAGATGGCGCAGCAGGTTGACGCCGATCGAGGTGTTGGCGGTTTGCAGCACCGCAATTTGCTGCGCAGCATTTTCGATGATCGCGTGATGCGCGGGCAGGAGGCCGGTGGTGCCGATCAGGATCGGTTTGCCCGCCGCCAGCGCGATGTCGAGATGGCCGGCGAGCGCGTCGGGCGCGGTGAAATCGACCAGCACGTCGCTGGCTTCGGCGAGCGCCCGGGGGGTCGCATGGTCGCCATGGACGCCGCCGTCGCGGTCGATGCCGCCGGCGATCGAGACGCCCTGGCTGGCGGCGGCATTGCCGATCGCGCGGCCCATCCGCCCCGTCACGCCCAGGATGCCGATCCGTGTCATGGTCCGCTTCATGGGCGAGGCGTGCGCGCATCGCAAGCGGGCGCGTCTGGCGCGCGGAGGCGAAAGGGGTTAGAAGTTGCGCGAGCGAGGACGAAAATGGCAAATCCTTTCACACGACATCCCCATGAAATCGGCGAATCCTATGGCGAGCATTTCGCCGCGGCCTCCGGCTTCGGTTTCAAGATGATCGTCGGCGGTCTCGCCTGCCTCGTCCACGCAATCTTCCCGTTCCTGTGCGTGACCACCGGCAGCGACACCACGCGCGCGCTCAACCGCAAGCTGACCGGGCGCGCCGACAAGGTGAACTGGGAACGCCACCCGATCATCTGAGCCCCGCGACCGCTACAGTCCGAGCTTGCGCCGGTCCTTGAGGATCGCGGCGGCGGCATTGTGCCCCGGCGCGCCGGTGACGCCGCCGCCGGGATGCGCGCCGGCGCCGCACAGATAGAGGCCGGGCAGCGGCATGCGGTAATCGGCATGGCCGAGCATCGGCCGGTTCGAGAAGAGCTGGTCCAGCCCCATCTTGCCGTGAAAGATATCGCCGCCGACGAGGCCGAAGCGGCGCTCCAGGTCGAGCGGCGACAAAGCGAGCCGGCCGATCACGCTCGCCTTGAAGCCAGGCGCGTAGCGATCGACCAAAGCGATGATCCGGTCCGCCGCCTCGTCGCGCCGCGCGTCCCAGCCGCCGGGGACATCGTAAGGGAAATGCTGGCAGAACAGGCTGGCGACATGGCTCCCGGCGGGGGCGAGGCTGTCGTCGAGGGTCGATGGGATCAGCATCTCGACGATCGGCTCGGCCGAGAAGCCCTCGGTCCGCGCGGTGAGATAGGCGCGGTCCATATAGCCGAGCGACGGCGCGACGATGATGCCGGCGGTGAGCTGGTCGCCGGGCTCCGGCAGCGCGGTGAATCGCGGCAGCTCGGAGAGCGCGACGTTCATCCGGAACGTCGCCGATTCGCTCTGCCAATGGGCCATGCGCCGTTCGATCTCGGGCGCGACCGCGCCGGCCGGGAGAAGCTTCGTGAACAGGAGCTTCGGGTTCACGCCGGCGGCGACGGCCCTGGCACGATATGTCTTGCCGCCCGCCACCGCGCCGGCCGCGCGACCGCGCTCGACGATGATCTCGTCGACCGGCGAATCGAGCACGATCTCGACGCCTTGCGCCCGCGCCGCCTTGGCCATCGCCTGGGTGATCGCGCCCATGCCGCCGATCGCGTGGCCCCAGGCGCCCGCCACGCCGTCCGCCTCGCCGAAGACGTGGTGGAGCAGGACGTAGGCGGTGCCCGGCGCATAGGGGCTCGCATAATGGCCGACGACCGCGTCGAAGCCGAACAAAGCCTGGACGAGATCGTGGCTGAAATAGCGGTTCAGAATCTCCGCGGCCGACTTGGTGAAGAAGTCGACGATATGGCGCTGCTCCTCGGCGGCGAGGCCGCGCACGCCGTTGCCGAGCTTCAAGAGCGCGAGCAGATCGGAGAGACCGCCGCCGGCATTGGGCGGCGCCCGAAGCAGCCATTGCTTCAAAATGCCGACCACCGAATCGAGCGCGGCCGAATAAGCGTCGTAATTCTCCGCATCGGCCGGATTGAGCCGCGCGATCTCGCGTTTGGTGAGGCCGCCGCGCCCGGCGAGGAGGTATTCGGGGCCCTCGGTCGGCAGGAAATTGTCGATCCTGCGAAGCACGACCTTGAGGCCATGTTCGGCGAGCCGCATGTCGCGGATCACGGTGGGGTTGAGCAGGCTGACCGTGTAGCTCGCCGTCGAATTGCGAAAACCCGGATGGAACTCCTCGGTCACCGCCGCCCCGCCGACGACGGGCCGCGATTCCAGCATGGTGACCTTGAGCCCGCGCCGGGCAAGGTAGAAGGCGCAGGCGAGGCCGTTATGTCCGGCGCCGATGATGAGGATGTCGCTGTCGTGGCTCGTCGTCATGGCGTGGCTATAGACGGGCGGCGCCGGTCCCGCGAATCAGATCGTCACGGGCGCGGAACGCCGTAAAATCAGGCGAAAGGTCCGAATGTTCCCGGTCGCCAAGGAGCGAAAAGTCCTGCCTCCCTTTCGGGGCTTTCGGAAAGCCGACAATGCGAAAGAGCCGACCGGCAACGCTATGCCGACCGTCGGGAACTAACACGGAACCGGGCCTGTAGGAAAATGGCAGACGTTCGAAGCCTGGCGTGGAATCAATCCTCCCCTTCGAGGGGAGGTGGCAGCCCGAAGGGCTGACGGAGGGGTGTCAGACTCGGAGAATGAATCTCGGAGTCTGACACCCCTCCACCATTCGCCTGCGGCGAACGGTCCCCCTCCCCTCGAAGGGGAGGATTGTTCGGGCGATTCGTTCTTATTCTTCTGACGAAGGCGCGCTCCTCAGCGCATCAGCACCAGTTCCTCCGCCATCGTCGGGTGGAGCGCGATCGTATCGTCGAACTGGGCCTTGGTGAGGCCGGCCTTCACGGCGATCGCGGCGGCCTGCAAAATCTCCGGCGCGTCGGGACCGATCATGTGGAGGCCGATCACCTTCTGCGTCTCGCGATCGACGATGATCTTGTAGAGCGAGCGTTCGTTGCGGCCGGCGAGCACGTTCTTCATCGGCCGGAAATCGGACGTGTAGGTCTGATATTCGCCGCCCAATTTGTCGCGCGCCTCGCCCTCGGTCATCCCGACCGCGGCGATCGGCGGATGGCTGAACACGGCCGACGGGATGTTGGCATAATCGACGCGCGTGGGCGTGTTGCCGAAGACCGTGTCGGCGAAGGCCTGCGCCTCGCGGATCGCGACCGGGGTGAGCTGGACGCGATCGGTGACGTCGCCGACCGCGTAGATGCTGGGCACGCTCGATTGATTGTCCTCGTCGACGAGGATCGCATCGTTCTTGCCGAGCTTCACGCCGGCCGCTTCGAGCCCCAGCCCCTTCGTGTTGGGCAGCCGCCCGACCGCCCAGAGCAGCATGTCGGCCTCGATCGGCTCCTGGCCGGTCATGTGGATTTTGAGGCTGCCGTCCGCCAGCTTCTCGACCGTCTCGATCGGCGCGTTGAAGCGGAAGTTGAGGCCCTTGGTGAGGCCGATCTGGAGCAGCCGGTCGCGGACCTGCTCGTCATAGCCGCGCAGGATGCGGTCGCCGCGGTTGATCAGGGTCACCCGGCAGGAGAATTCGTGGAAGATGCCGGCGAACTCGTTGGCGATATAGCCGCCGCCGGCGATCGCGATCCGGCGCGGCATCGCGGGCAGATGGAAGACTTCGTTCGACGTGATGCCGTGCTCGGCGCCCGGAATGTCGGGCACCATCGGCGTGGCGCCGGTGGCGATGAGGATGGTCGCGGCGGTGACCTTTGTCCCGTCGGCGAGCGCGATCTCGTTGGGGCCGGTCAGGGTGGCGCGCTGGGCGAGGAGCTCGACATCGTGGCGGTCGAGGATATCGCCATAAATGCCTTCGAGCCGCTCGACCTCGGCGAGGACGTTGTCGCGAAGCGTCGCCCAGTCGAACTTGCAGTCGGGCACCTCCCAGCCGAAGCGGCGGGCGTCCTGGAGGTCTTCGGCGAAATGGGCGCCGTAGACGAGCAATTTCTTGGGCACACAGCCGCGGATCACGCAGGTGCCGCCGACCCGATATTCCTCCGCCACCGCGACCTTCGCGCCATGCGCCGCCGCGACCCGCGACGCGCGCATCCCGCCCGATCCGGCGCCGATGACGAAAAGGTCGTAATCGTAAGTGCTGGTCATGCGTGTCTTCCTATTTCTTCCCTCTCCCTCGAGGGAGAGGGAGCAAGCGAATTCAGATTTCCCCGTCTCCAAAGGCGCGCGCGATCAGCGCCTCGGTCGAGGCATCGAAATCGAGATCGCCGGCGCCGTCCAGCGCCTTGGCCATTTCCTTGCCGAGCTCGACGCCGAACTGATCGAACGGGTTGATATCGAGCAAGGCCGCGTTCGCGAAGACGCGGTGCTCGTAGAAAGCGATCAGCGCGCCCAATGTGCGCGGATCGAGCTGGTCGACGAGGATCGTCGTCGATGGCCGATCGCCGGGATAGGCGCGGCTGGGATCGTCCGCGGGTCGCCCGGCCATCAAGGCCGCGCCCTGGGCGAAGCAGTTGACGAGAAGCTGGTGGTGATGTTCGGGGTCGAGCGTATCGCCCGGCTCGATCGCGGCGATGAACTCGACGGGGACGAGATGGGTGCCCTGGTGGAGGAGCTGGAACACCGCGTGCTGCGCGTCGGTGCCGACGCCGCCCCAGGTGATCGGCGCGGTCACGCGGGGACTCGGCGTGCCGTCGAGCCGGGCCGATTTGCCGTTCGATTCCATCTCGAGCTGCTGGAGGTAATCGGGGAGGAGCCTCAGCCGCTCGTCATAGGCAAAGACGGCGCGGGTCTCGGCCTTGCGGACATTGGCGTAATAGCGATCGACGAAGGCGGCGAGCACCGGCGCGTTGCGATCGAACGGGGCGAGCCGGAAATGGCGGTCCATCGCCGCCGCGCCTTCGAGCAGGCTCTCGAACGCATCCCAGCCGAGCGCGAGCGCGGCGGGGAAGCCGATCGACGACCACAGCGAATAGCGCCCGCCGACCGTGTCGGAGAAAGGCAGGATGCGGGTTTCATCGACGCCGAACTCGATCGCCTTGTCGGGGCTCGCGGTCAGCGCGACGACGCGGCCATAGGGATCGTCGACGCCGTTCCCGGTCATCCAGGCGATCGCCGAGCGCGCGTTCAGCATCGTCTCGGTGGTGGTGAAGGTCTTGGACGCGATGGCGATGAGGGTGGTGTGCGGATCGAAATCCTTTACCGCCTCCTCGAGCGCGACGCCATCGACGTTGGAGACGATCGCGGTGTCGTAACGCCCCGCGTCGCGGCCGAGCGCGTCGATCAGCAGCTTCGGGCCGAGCGCCGATCCGCCGATGCCGACATGAAGGACGTGGCGCACCGGGCCGAACGCCTCCGCCTCGATCGCGTCGATCAGGGTCCGCATGCGCGCGTGGAAGGCGGCGGCCCGGGCGACGCTGTCCGGCGCGCCTTCGCCGCGCTCCGCGCCATGTTCGGCGGCGCGGCCCTCGGTCGGGTTGACGATATCGCCGGCGAACATCGCGTCGCGCCTGCCGGCGAGATCGGCCGACTCGGCGAGCGTCAGGAAGGCATGGACCGCATCGCGGCTCAAATGGGTCTTGGCGAAATCGAAATGGAGTCCGGCCTCGTCGAGCGAGAGTCGCGCCAGCCGGTCCGGCTCGGCGGCGAAGAGGTCGCGGAGCGCGGTGGCGGGCAGGTCGTCCAGCGTTTTCCAGGCATCGATCATTTTCGCTCCTTCGGCCCGCCCGCGGCCTATCTAGAGACGCCGCCACCACATTCCTAGCGCGTGCGCGCTTGACCCTGTGCCTGCCCCAAGCGAAAGCGAAAGGAATGGAAAGCGAAGCCGCCACCGATCCCGCCGCCGCCGCGCCGACCCCGGAAAAGAAGGAAAGCTGGTGGGAGACGTTGCGCTTCTTCCTCTATCTCTTCCTCGGCGCCTTGATCCTGCGCAGCTTCATCGTCGCGCCGTTCAGCATCCCGTCGGGCTCGATGCTGCCGAACCTCAGGATCGGCGACTATCTGTTCGTGACCAAATTTCCCTACGGCTTCTCGCGTTATTCGCTGCCCTTCGGCATCGGCGGTTTTTCCGGCCGCGTGCTTGAGCGGCTGCCGACGCGCGGCGACATCGTCGTCTTCCACTATCCCGGCGCGCGCGACGAGGATCTGGTGAAGCGGGTGATCGGTCTTCCCGGCGACACGATCGCGGTGCGCGGCGGCATCGTCATCCTCAACGGCCGCGCGCTGCCGCATCGCCGGATCGCCGATTTCGAGATGCCGGTGACGCCCAACAGCCCCTGCCGGGTCGTCGGTGACGATCCGGGGGCGCGGCCCGAGCCGGGGCCTGGCGGCACGGTCTGCCACTATCCGCGCTACGTCGAGACGCTGCCGGGCGGACGCAGCTACGACGTGCTCGACCAGGGTCATTCGCCGACCGACGATTTCGGTCCGGTCACCGTGCCGGACGGCCATCTGTTCATGATGGGCGACAATCGCGACGACAGCGCCGACAGCCGCGTGCCATTGTTCGAGAACGGCGTCGGCCTGCTGCCGATCGAAAATGTGCTGGGTCCGGCCGAGATCGCCTTCTGGTCGACCGACGGGTCGGCCGAATGGATCAAGCCCTGGACATGGTTCACCGCCGCGCGCTGGCGCCGGATCGGGCATCTTTACGAATGAGCGACCTTGCCGACTGGCTCGCGGAGACGCTCGGCCACGCGCCGGGCGATCTTGGCCTTTACGAGCGGGCGCTGACCCATGGCAGCTTCGGCGAGGCCAATTACGAGCGGCTGGAGTTCCTCGGCGATCGCGTGCTCGGCCTGATCGTCGCGCGATGGCTCTACGAAGCCTATCCGGGCGAGCCGGAGGGCAAGCTCTCGCACCGCCTCAACGCGCTGGTGACCGGCGAGGTCTGCGCCGGAATCGCGCGCGAGATGGATGTCCAGCCGCGCCTCAGGCTCGGCAAGCAGGCGCTCGACGACGGCGTCTTTCGCAGCGACAACGTGCTCGGCGACGTCGTCGAGGCGCTGATTGGCGCGCTCTATCTCGACGTCGGGTTCGCGGCGGCCGACGCCTTCGTCCGCCGCGCCTGGGGCGAGCGGGTGGATCGGCTCGCACAGCCGCCCAAGCATCCCAAGGCCGCGCTCCAGGAATGGACCGCCGCCCAGCGCCGCCGCCCGCCCGAATATCGGGTGGTCGAGACGAGCGGGCCCGATCACGCGCGGCGCTTCACCATCGAGGTTAGCGTGCGCGGGATCGGCGAGGCGCAAGGGCACGGGCTCTCCAAGCAGGAGGCCGAAACCGAAGCCGCCAAGGCGCTGCTGGAGACGTTGCGATGAGCCAGAACTGCGGCTTCGTCGCGGTTGTCGGCGCCCCCAATGCGGGCAAATCGACGCTCGTCAACGCGCTGGTCGGCCAGAAGGTCGCGATCGTCAGCCCAAAGGCGCAGACGACGCGGGTGCGGCTGATGGGTGTGGCGATCGCGGGGGCGGCGCAGATCCTGCTGATCGACACGCCGGGCATCTTCGCGCCCAGGCGCCGGCTCGACCGGGCGATGGTCGCCGCCGCCTGGGGCGGGGCGCAGGACGCGGATCTCGTCGCTTTGGTCGTCGATGCGACGACCGGGCTGACGCGCGGCGTCGTCGAATTGCTCGATCGCCTGCGCGACCGGCCCGAGCCGAAGCTGCTCATCCTCAATAAGGTCGATCTGGTGAAGAAGCCCGATCTGCTCGCGCTCGTCGCCCAGTTCGACGGCCGCGCGACGTTCGAGGAGATTTTCATGGTCTCCGCCGCGACCGGCGACGGTGTTGCCGATCTGAAGGCGACGCTCGCCGCGCGGATGCCGGAGGGGCCATGGCATTTCCCGGAAGAGCAGGTCTCCGACGCCACCGACCGGATGCTTGCCGCCGAGGTGACCCGCGAGCAGCTCTATCTCCAGCTCCACGCCGAATTGCCCTATGACAGCGCCATCGAGACCGAGAAGTTCGAGGAGCGCCCCGACGGATCGGCCGCGATCCACCAGCAGATCCTGGTCGCGCGCGACAGCCAGAAGGCGATCGTGCTCGGCAAAGGCGGCACCCGCATCCGCGCGATTGGCGAGGCGGCGCGAAAGGAATTGAGCACGCTCCTCGGCCGCAAGGTCCACCTCTTCCTCCACGTCAAGGTGAACCCGAAATGGGAGGAGGATCGGGGGCTCTATCGGGAGATCGGGCTGGATTGGGTGGATTAATCGGCCTTGCCGCCCTGCGATTCGCCCAGATGCCGGACGACATCGCTTCGGACGTGGAGCACGCGAATGATGCTCACTGCGTGCTCACTGATCAGCAAGAAAATGAAATGGGAGCCGTAGCGCGTAAAGCGATAATCCGCTTGGCCTTCGGCGGTTGAACGGAGCATCGCGTCGCCGCTGGCGATGCGCGAGAAATGGCCGCCCATTCCCTCCATGTAGCGACGCATCTGGGCATTGCCCCAAATCTCACGCGTATAGCGTCGAATATCAGCCAGGTCGCGCCGCGCCGCCGGCGTTAGCCTGACCTTTCTCAATGTGCGGCGTCCAGCGCGTCCTGCTCGTCCAGCCAGCTCGCCATCTCGAAGTCCTCGGCTGGCCCGCTCTCCTCGCCTTCGATCAGCGCGCGGCGGAGGGAGCCGAGTTTCGCTTCCCGGGCCTCCAGGAGCCGCAAGGCGTCCTCGATCACCTCGGTTGCATCATTATATTTGAGCTGGAGGATTTGATCCTCGATGAAGACCTCGAAATGCCGGGCCAGGCGTATGGTCTTTTCCTGATTCATGGGCTCTCCGTTCGACGGCACTATACCGATTCGCCGGACATTCCGCAAAGTCCGGCGCCGAGAGCCTACCAGCTTGCGCCGTCGATCAACCTCTGCGGCAATGGTTCCCAGATCGCCGGATCGAACAGGCGCATGTTGACGCCCATCCGCTCATAAGCCGGATCGCGTGGCGACCAGTGGGTGGTGCAGCCGCATTGCGCGCAGTGCCAGGTGGTCAGGGTGGCGTCGCCCTGGACGTAGCCGGAGAGGCGGCCGTCGGGGTCGCCCACGCTCACCTCCTCGGGCCGGTAATAGCCCCACAGCCCGCCGATGCGGCGGCACAAGGAGCAGTTGCAGCGACCGAGATCCGCCGGCGCCTCCGGCACGGCCACATGGACGGCGCCGCAATGGCAGCTCCCCTCGATCATCGCAGCACCTCCTCAACCCAGGCCGGCACCAGATCGCCCGCCTTGCCGGTCCGGCTTTCGTGGAAATGAAAACTGCTTTGGCTCGGCTCCAGGTTCATCTCGATCGTCCGCGCGCCGACATGGCGGGCGGTCTGGACGAAGCCGGCGGCGGGATAGACGGCGCCGGACGTGCCGATTGAGACGAACAGGTCGGCGTCCATCAGCGCCCGGTCGATCCGCTCCATCTCATAGGGCATCTCGCCGAACCAGACGATGTCGGGCCGCAGAGCGCCGGAAGTCGCGCAGGCCGGGCAGGGGGGATGATCGCCGAGATCTTCCTCCCACGGGCTGCGTGTGTCGCAGGCGCGGCACCAGGCCGATTTGAGCTCGCCGTGCATGTGGAGCACCCGCCGCGCGCCGCCGCGCTCGTGGAGGTCATCGACATTCTGGGTGACGATCAGCAGCTCGCCCGGCCAGAGGGTGTCGAGCCGCGCCAGCGCCGCGTGCGCGGCATTGGGCGCCACCCGCTTCAGATTGTCGCGCCGCGCATCGTAGAAACGCTGCACCAGCACCGGATCGCGCGCGAAGGCTTGCGGAGTCGCCACATCCTCGACGCGATGCCCCTCCCAAAGCCCTTCCGGCCCGCGAAAGGTCGCAAGCCCGCTCTCCGCCGAGATGCCGGCGCCGGTCAGGATGACGATGTTGCGGATGTCGCGCATTGGCCCTGCTTAGCGCAGGGCGCGGACACCGGGCTAGCCGTCGATCCAGCCCGTCCCGTCGGACCAACGCGGATGGCCTTCGGTCTTGCGGCCGAAACCGGGGCGGCGATAATCCTCTTCGGTCGGGGTTGGCGTGTGCAGCGGCGCCGCCTGAAGCTCGGCGACTTCGGCGTCGCCCAGCGGATCCTCGAACTCGATTCCGGCCTGGCCGTCATGAATCCACGCGACCGTCCCGAACGTCTCGAACTCGCCGCGTTTCAGCAGCACGTCGATGCCGACCTCGGGCAGCTCCTCGCCCTGCACACGCGCGCCGCCGGCGGAAAGATCGCGGATGCGGACGCGATATTCGTGGGTGACGGTGATCAGCCGCGCCGCCAGGATCATCGGTGCCCGCGCCCAGCGCCGGCGCATGTCGCGTCCGCCGTCGGTCGCCAGATTGAGCATCGCCTTGCTGGCCATTTCCGTCGTTCCCCGTAATTCCCCGATGGCGTGGTTTATGCGCCGTAAACCCTAAGGGCCGGTTAAGTACGGAAACGAAATGACGTTCGCGCGCGCGGGACCGAAATGGCGTGCGCCGCGCCGGCAGTGAAAAATGCCCCCGCGCCGGATCGCGGCGCGGGGAATGAAAGGCGATCAGCGGCGACCGCGGCCGCAATTCGCCGGGTCCGCATTGGGCCCCTGGTCGTTGTCGGACACCCGATTCCCGCGACCATTGCCCGCCTGATCGGCATGCTGGCCCTGGTCGTTGTCGGTGCAGCCGCGGATATGGGCGTTGCCGCGGCCGTGCCCCGCCTGGTCCGCATGCGGGCCGGTGTCGCTGTCGGTCACCTGGGCGCCAGCCCGGCCGGATAGCGCCACCATGGTGCCGCCGGCGATGACGGCGCCCCCCGCGACCCGGCCAAGAAACGACCGGCGGCTGATTTTACGTTCCACTTTCATCTCGCGACTCTCCCCTGTTGCAGCGCCGCGGACGCTATCCTTGTTAAGCCTCGGTAACAATGCCCATGCGGCTTGCGAACCGAGGTCCGGCACCGCTAGGTGCGAAGGAAAGGAGACCCGCATATGAAGCTCGACTCGTCCATCGCCGCGATCGTCACCGGCGCCGCCTCCGGCCTCGGCGAGGCCACCGCCCGCGCGCTCGCCGCCAAGGGCGTCAAGGTCGCCGTCTTCGATCGCGACGCGGCCAAGGGCGAGAAGGTCGCGGCCGAGATCGGCGGCATCTTCTGCGAGGTGGACGTCACCTCCGACGAGAAAGTGGACGCCGGCTTCGCAAAGGCACGCGCGGCGCATGGGCAGGAGCGCATCTGCGTCAACTGTGCCGGCGTCGCCAATGCGATGAAGACCGTCGGCCGCGACAAGGAAAGCGGCGCGATCAAACGCTATCCGATCCATCAGTTCGAGCTCGCCATCCAGATCAACCTGATCGGCACGTTCCGCGTCCTCGCCGCTTCGGCCGCGGGCATGGCGAGCCTCGATCCGATGGCGGATGGCGAGAAGGGCTGCATCGTCAACACCGCCTCGGTCGCCGCGCAGGACGGCCAGATCGGCCAGGTCGCCTATGCGGCGTCGAAGGCCGGCGTGCTCGGCATGGCGCTGCCGATCGCGCGCGACCTGATGGGCGAGGGCATCCGCGTCAACACGATCCTGCCCGGCGTGTTCAGGACGCCGATGGTCGCGATGATGCCGCAGAACGTCCAGGACGCGCTCGGCGCCCAGGTGCCGTTCCCCAAGCGGCTCGGCGAGGCGGAGGAATATGCGCGCCTCGCTTTGTTCATGGCGGAGAACGTCTATCTCAACGGCGAATATGTGCGGCTGGACGGCGCGATCCGGATGGCGCCGCGGTGAGCGGGTTGAAATCGGCTCGGCGAACCGCTAGATTGTAGTAACAAATCCGTATGGACATTCGCTTCGAATGGGATCGGGCGAAAGCCGAGGCGAATGTCCGCAAACACGGCGTGAGCTTCGAAGCCGCGACCTTGGCTTTCGCCGATCCTTTCGCGATTCAGGAGATGGATCGGATCGAAGGCGGAGAACAACGCTGGCGGACAATGGGAATGGTGGGGCCGGTTTCTCTCTTGGTCGTGGCGCACACGATCAGGGACGGTTTGGACGACTTGGAAACCGTCAGGATCATTTCCGCACGCCGGGCCGAACCGAAGGAACGACGTCACTATGAAGGAAAAACTCGTTAGTTACACGATCGATATCGACAATCCGCCGCCTCTCACAGAGGCGCTGAAGGCGGAGATCGAGCGTCTGGCAGCGATGTCGGATGAGGATATAGATTTCAGCGATATCCCGCGATCCGATTTCAAAAATGCGGTGCGGCTGCGTGATCGGCTCTATCGCTCGCGCAAGCAATCCACGACGGTGCGCCTCGACGCCGATGTGCTGCACTGGCTGAAATCGAAGGGCAGGGGCTATCAGACCCGCCTCAACGCCATATTGCGCGCGGCCATGCTGAAGGACGTGGCGTAGGCGCGGTCCGCGAAGCGGGCATCTCGATCTTCACCCAAAGTCCCGCTGGAACGCCACCGCCGCGCCGAGCAGCCCCGGCTCGGGACACGTCGCCAGCATCACCGGCACGCGCTGCATGCGCTCTCTGTATCGCCCCTTGGCGGTGAAGCGGGAGGCGAACATCGGGGTCTTGAGCAGATGCCCGATCCGGTTGGCGAGGCCGCCGGTGACGACGACGCCCATCGCACCATGGGCCAGGCTGAGATCGCCCGCCGCCGCGCCGAAGCAGCGCACGAGGATGTCGAGCGCGTGGACGGCGAGCGCGTCGGTGCCCTCGATCGCGGCGCTCCACAGGTCGCCGGCATGATCGGCGTCGATCGCGGTCGCCGCGCCGAGATGCTCGTATATATCGATGAGCCCGGGCCCCGAGATGATCCGCTCGATCGAGGCGCGGCCATATTTGGCGGCGATCGCGTCGGCCAGCGACTCTTCTTCGGGATCGAGCGGCGCGAAGCCGATATGGGCGCCTTCGGTCTCGATCACCTCCGTTTTGCCGCCGCGCCGCAGCAGGATCGCGACGCCGAGCCCGGTGCCGGGACCGAGCACGCTGACCGCGCCTTCATCGGGCAAGGCATCGGGGCCGTGGACCGACACCAGCTCGTCGGGGCCGAGGATCGAGACCGCGTGGGCGACCGCGCCGAAATCGTTGAGCAGGAGCAGGCGATCGAGTCCGAGATCGGCGCCAAGCGTGCGCCGCTCGATCCGCCAGTCGCTGTTCATGAAGCGCAATATCTCGCCCTCGATCGGCGCGGCGATGGCGAGCGCGGCATGCTTGGGCAGCGGCGCGCCGCTCTCCGCCTCGAACCGCACCCAGGCGGCGGCGAGCCCCGGATAGTCGCGCGTGCGATAGCGTTTCATCGGTCCGATTTGCGGACGCCCGCCGCCGTCGATCTCGGCAATCGCGAAGCGGGCATGCGTCCCGCCGATATCGCCGACGACGATCCGCATCAGCAGGCGCTCCGAGGGCTGGGGCAAAGGCACATTGCTGGCCCTTTACCGGTCAACATCGCGACGCGCTACTCGTCGTGAATTGAATGATTGACATAATTAACTTATTAGTTAATTATAGTTCGATGACTAAGGTTTTCGACGCATTGGCTTCGGCGCCGCGGCGCAAGATCCTAGCCTATCTCGCCGAGATCGACCTTACCGCCGGGGAGATCGCCGCGCGCTTCGAGATGAGCAAGCCCGCTATCTCCAAGCATCTCCAGATCCTTGAAAATGCAGGCCTCGTGACCAGCGAGAAAAGAGGCCAGTTCGTCCGCTATTCGTTGGTGCGCGACAATCTGGTGAACACGCTGAACAGCTTTTTGCAGCGCGTCTGTCCGGTCTCGACGCCGCTCAAGCGCGAAAGCGCGGCGCTGCGCGACGCCCGTGGGGCGGATGGAGACGACTAGAAAGGGGGCGATCATGCAGCTCGTGCCAGGGTCCTCTCGGATCGTTGCTGGGACACAATCCGATCCCGTAAGTGGCATGGTGCGATGGGCGCCGGCCAAATCGATCTGGATGGGCGCCATGACATTCGCGGCGCTAGTGCTTTGTCCGCTTTTTGTCACGCTCGGCGCGATCCTCCTCTTCGTCGCGACCAGCGTGGTGACCTTATGTGCAGGCCATTCGCTCGGTATGCACCGCAGACTGATCCACAACAGCTTCGCCTGCCCGCTTTGGCTCGAATATCTGCTTGTCTATCTCGGCGTGCTGGTCGGCATGGCTGGACCGATCGGCATGGTCCGCATCCACGATTATCGCGATTGGGCGCAGCGCCAGCGCGCTTGCCACGATTTCTTCGCGCACAAGGGCGGCTTCTGGCGCGACGGTTGGCGTCAGCTTCATTGCGTTCTTGCGCTGGACAATCCGCCGGCCTTCCGGCTGGAGCCGCAGCTTGCCAGCGACCGGTTTTACGCCTTCCTCGAGCGGACCTGGATGGCGCAGCAATTGCCCTGGGCGCTGCTTTTCTTTGTTCTCGGCGGCCTGCCTTGGCTGGTGTGGGGAATATGCGCGCGCGTCTCGGTTTGCGTGACCGGCCATTGGCTGGTCGGCCATTTCGCCCACATCGAGGGCGAGCAGAGTTGGATCGTTGAAGGCGCCTGTGTCCAAGGCTACGACATCCGCATCGCCGGCCTCGTCAGCATGGGCGAGAGCTGGCACAATAATCACCATGCCTATCCCGGTTCCGCCCGACTCGGCCTGGAGCCTGGACAGGCCGATCTCGGCTGGACGGTCCTGCGCCTCCTGGAACGTGCTGGTCTCGCCTGGAACATCGTCCTTCCCGAGCACCTCCCGCGCCGGCCGGCGCTGAAGCGCGCGCCGGCGCGCACTCAGCCTGCACACGCAGCGCGCGCGCCGGCCAAGGGCTGAACCGATGCGCTTTCCCGGCCCTAAGCGAGGCGAAATGCCCGCCTGGCTCTATCTGCTGGTGGCGCCCATCCTGCTGCTTTCGGAGAATCTTGCCGTCATCCTGACTTTTCGCGCGCGGGGGATTCAGTTGATCCGCGACGAAAGCTTCTGGCTCGCGCCGCTGGCGCGGCTGACCGAGCTGTCCTCGCTCCCCGCTTTGTGGGCCGCTCTGCTCACCTTGTTCTTCCTGTTGACCGCTTGGGCGCTGGTGATCGTCTCGCTTAGGCGCGCGGCGCGTTCGAGAACCGGATACGGTCTGGCCTTTCTCATGCTCATTCCGGGCATCAAGATCGCGGCGGTCGCGCTGCTCGCGGTGTTACCAGTGCGCGCGGTCCGCAGTGACGAGGACGACGGGAGTGATGCGGTCGATGCCCGGGATCTCGACGAGCCGATGATTGTTGCCCATCTCGTCCAGGGCGCACTGGCCGGCATGGCGATCATCGTCGCCGCCGTACTCGTCTCGGCGCTGACCTTCGGTGCTTATGGCTGGGGTCTGTTCGTGCTCACGCCGTTCACCACCGGGATGACGACGGCCTATATTGCCAACCGCCAAGTCGCTATCGGCGGCAAGCGAACGATGCAACTCGTGCTCGGCGCCGCCGCGCTTGGCTGCGCGGCACTGCTCGCCTTGGCGCTGGAGGGTCTCGTATGCGTCCTCCTCATCGCCCCGCTCGGCGCGCTGATGGCGATGGCGGGCGGCGCGGTCGGACTCGGATTCGCCGGGATCGGCCACCAGCGAGGCAAGCCGCTGCTCACAGTCGCCCTGTTACCGGCGGTATTCGTGCTTGAGGCCGCGATGCCGCCGTTCGCGGCGATCCAGTCGCAGGACAGCGTCATCGTTGCCGCCCGGCCGATCATTGTCTGGCGAGCCCTCACGAGCGACGCGCCGATTGTCGAACCACCCGGTCTCGTCGGGCGCGCCGGGCTCGCTTATGCGCTTGGCGGCCGGATTCTGTCGCCGGGCGTCGGCGGCGACCGGCTCGGCTATTTTTCGACCGGCGTGGCGCGCGAACGGATCACCCAGTGGACGCCCGGCCGCCGGCTTGCCTTCGCAGTGGTGCGACAGCCCCCCGCGATGGAGGAGATGAGCCCCTATCGGCGGGTCCACGCGCCGCATGTGAACGGCTATTTCGACACCGGCACGACGCGGTTCGACCTGGCCCCGTTGCCAGGTGGCCGCACTCGGCTCACCATCCACACCGATCATGTGTTGCGGATTGATCCGATCCCTTATTGGGAACCGCTCGCGCGCTGGGCGATCCATCGCAACAGCCGACGTGTGCTCGACGATATCCGCGAAAAGGCGGAGCGCGACGGACGAATTTAACGGTTCCGTCGCCCCTCGATCAGCGCATCGACCAGGCTCGGGTCGGCGAGTGTGCTCGTGTCGCCGAGCGCGCCGAATTCGTTCTCGGCGATCTTTCTCAGGATGCGGCGCATGATCTTGCCGGAGCGGGTCTTGGGGAGCGCCGGGGTGAAGTGGATGATGTCGGGCGTCGCGATCGGGCTGATCTCTTCGCGCACATGGCGTCGCAACTCCTCCTCCAGCGCGTCGCTAGGCTCGGCGCCTTCCATCAGCGTCACATAGGCGTAGATGCCCTGGCCCTTGATGTCGTGCGGATAGCCGACCACCGCGGCTTCGGCGACGAGGGGATGGCTGACCAGCGCGCTTTCGATCTCGGCGGTGCCGAGCCGGTGGCCGGAGACGTTGAGCACGTCGTCGACCCGGCCGGTGATCCAGTAATAGCCGTCCTCGTCGCGGCGGCAGCCGTCGCCGGTGAAATATTTGCCCTTATAGGCGCTGAAATAGGTCTGGGCGAAACGCTCATGGTCGCCATAGACGGTCCGCATCTGCCCCGGCCAGGAACGGGCGATGCACAAATTCCCGGACGCCGCGCCGTCGAGCACCTTGCCGTCCGCATCGACCAGCTCGGGCACCACGCCGAAGAAGGGCCGCCCGGCCGATCCCGGCTTCATGTCGTGCGCGCCGGGCAGGGTGGTGATCATGATCCCGCCGGTCTCGGTCTGCCACCAGGTATCGACGATCGGCACGCGCTCGTCGCCGACGACGCGCCAGTACCAGAGCCAGGCTTCCGGGTTGATCGGCTCGCCGACCGTGCCGAGCAGCCGGATCGAGGAGAGATCGTGTTTCTTCACCGGGCCTTCGCCCTCGCGCATCAGCGCGCGGATCGCGGTCGGGGCGGTGTAGAAGATATCGACCTTGTGCCGCTCGACCATGTCCCAGAAGCGGCTGCTGTCGGGATGGTTGGGCACGCCTTCGAACATCAACGTGGTCGCGCCGTTGGCGAGCGGACCATAGACGACATAGCTGTGCCCGGTGACCCAGCCGATGTCGGCGGTGCACCAGAACAATTCGCCCGGCCGGTAATCGAAGACATAATGGAATGTGCTCGCCGCCCAGACCGCATAGCCACCGGTCGTGTGGAGCACGCCCTTGGGCTTGCCGGTCGATCCCGACGTGTAGAGGATGAACAGCGGATCCTCGGCGTTCATCGGCGCGCACGGGCAATCGCCCCCTGCCTCGGCCGCGAGGTCCGCATAATGATGGTCGCGCCCCGGCGACATCGCGATGTCGTTGCCGAGATGGCGCACGACCAGCACCGCTTCGATCGGCGTGTCGCCATCCTTGAGCGCGGCATCGACATTGGCCTTCAGGGGCACGAGCTTGCCGCCGCGCAGGCCGCCGTCGGCGGTGACGATCAGGCGGCTGCCGCAATCCTGGACGCGGCCGTGGATCGCATCGGGCGAGAAGCCGCCGAACACCACCGAGTGGATCGCCCCGATCCGCGCGCAGGCGAGCATCGCGATCGCCGCCTCCGGGATCATCGGCATGTAGATGGTGACGCGGTCGCCCTTGGCGGCGCCGAGGCCCTTCAGCACGTTCGCCATTTCGACGACGCTGGCATGGAGCTCGGCGAAGGTGATCCGCCGCACGTTGCCCGGCTCATCGCCCTCCCACAGGATCGCGACATCGTCGGCGCGTTCGGGCAGGTGCCGATCGACGCAATTGTGGCAGAGGTTGAGGATTCCGTCCTCATACCATTTCACGTCGAGCGGATCGAACGACCAGTCGGCGATCTTCGTCGGCGCCGTAACCCAGTCGAGCCGCCGCGCCTCATCCGCCCAGAAGCCGTCCGGATCGTCGAGCGAGCGCCGGTAGAGCTCCTCATATCGGGCGGTGGTGCAGTGCGTGCCCTCGCGGGCGGCGGCGGGAACGGGGATGCGCTCGGCCATGGCCCGCACCCTAACGCGCCATGGCCGTGGGCGCTACTGCCCGACGACGCGGCCGAGCAGGCCGCCGAGCGGGCTGCGGTGGCGGCGCTGCCGTTCCCGCGGCTGCTGACGATCCGGGCTCTCGCTGGCGTCCTCGCCGCGCATCATCGCCGCCATATCCATGCCGAGCAGGCCCATATAGGCCGAGCGCGTGCGCAGCTTCACCGTCCACTCCGGCGCCCAGCCGCGCGGCGCATTGGCCGGGCGGACAGGATAGGAGAAGTTCGCTTCCGGTCCGAATGCGGACATCATCAGGCTCGCGCCCTGGGCGCCTTGCGAGACTTCGGCCGGAACGGTGCATTGCGTGGTCTGCGGCGACAGCAGCACGCGCTGCTGGACGAGCCGCGCGGCCTCCGCCGGCGCGAGATAGTCGAACGCCGCGAACTGGGCGAGCTGCGCCTCGCTCGAGGTCCAGAGCACCATCGTGTGATCCGCGCGGGCGGCGAAGGACATCAGGAAATAGCCGCGCGCGTTCGGCACTGCCTGCCACGCCACCGGCACCGCGCCCGATGCCGCGCGCGTGTTGGAGGTGAGCGTGATCGGCGCCAGGAAATCCTGCCCTTGCGCGAGCGAGAAGCGGATGTCGGGCGAATAATTGCCGTGGATCAGGTGATCGCCGACCAGCGAGCCATTGGCGGGGATCGGCGTTCGCTCGCGCGCATTGGGCCATTCGCCATAAGTGGTCGAGCTGCCCGCATTGGGCGGCGTCATCGGCCGGAACGGCAGGTTCGCCATGGCCGGCGGCATCTGGCCCGGCGCGAGATGCGACAGGTCGATCTCGAAGGGCTGGCCCGGCCGTGCATGCTCGCCGCAGCCCCAGTAGATCAGGATGCGGCCCTGGGGCTGACCGTCGGCGCGCTGCCATGGCTCGCGCGGTCCCGCCGGCGCGCCGTGCGACGGTTCCGGGCTGACCAGCGGAAGGGAAGGACCGGCATCAAGGCCGGCGGGCGGTACATGCTCGGCCTCGGGCGCACCGGCAGGGCGGCGCGGGCTGCCGAGCTGGAGCATCAGGTTGTGCGTGTAGCCGGGGCCGCGCGCGCCGCCGCCCATCATAGCGCGCATCATCGCCGCCCGCCCGCCTTGTTGCCCTCCGGCCATGGCCGCGATGCCGCTCATCGTCTCCGCCGACATCCAGTAGGAGACGGTGCCGCTGCCGCTGCCGCTGCCGCGGGTTTGCGCCGAACCGCTGGCTGCCACCGCGGCGCTCGCCGCGGCAGCGACGATCAATGTTTTCATCATCGAAATCCCCTTTAAGCCGTTGAAGGAGCGGCCAGGCCGTTCCGATGAATGGCCGTTTATGAAGGGGGGCGGGACGCCGCCGCATCGCCGCGACGAAGCTTTCGGATCGTGCGACGAGGATGTCCGCAGCGATGTTCTTGCTGGAACCGATCGCGCCGCCCCGCATTGAAACCGCTTCGCCGGCCCCTCATGTTGCGCGCCGCGAACGATTTGGCTATAGCGTAGTAGTTATATAATACAGTTGGGAGTTGAATGACCGACCTCGCCCTCGAGCGCGACGGGAACCGCCCGCTGGCGGCGCTGCGCCAATATGGCGGCGCGGCGGTGCTGGTCGCGGCGATGCTCGCGCTCGCGCTCGCGGCTGCGGTCAGCATGGCGCTCCACGGCAGCGGCTTCGGCTTCAACTCGCCGGCGCCGCGCCCGTTGCCGCAGCGGGAGATCCAGCGGCTCCAGGCCGCCGCGGACGCAACGTCGGCGACCGAATTGAGGCAGGTCGCGCCGCAGGATGCGCTCGCGATCAACGCCGCCATCCCCTTGTCCAGCGCGTCCAATCCGGCGGCGCGCCCGTTCGTATGGGCGAATGACGGCGAGAGCCGGGCGCGTTCGATCGATTGCCTGACCGCCGCCATCTATTACGAGGCGGCGCGCGAGCCGACCGACGGTCAGCGCGCGGTGGCGCAGGTGGTGCTCAACCGCGTTCGCCATCCCGCTTATCCCGACACGGTGTGCGGCGTCGTCTTCGAAGGGGCGCAGCGTTACACCGGCTGCCAGTTCAGCTTCACCTGCGACGGCTCGCTGCGCCACGTGCCGATGCAATCCTACTGGGATCGCGCGCACGAGGTCGCGGTCGCGGCGCTCAATGGCTATGTCTATGCGCCGGTCGGCTGGGCGACCCATTATCACGCCGACTATGTCGTGCCCTACTGGTCCTCGACCCTGGTCAAGACCGCGGTGGTCGGCGCGCATATCTTCTATCGCTGGACCGGCGGCTGGGGCCGCCCGCCGGCCTTCGCCGATCATTATGGCGGGTCGGAGCCGCTGATCCACTGGCGCGGCGGCTTCGGCCAGCCGAGCGCGGCGGAGCGGCTCGCCGCCGCGGCGGCCGCCGGCGATCGCGACGCCATCGCCGCGGCTGCCGCGGCCGAGGCGCATGGCGGCAGCATCGACAGCTTCGCCAATGCGGTGCTGCGCCGCTACGACGTGCCGATCACCAACGCCAATGCCCACGCGCTGATCGCCGCGCGCGCCGCCGAGGATCCGCAGATGAGCGAGAGCTCGCGCTGGGCGCTGACCGGCCAGAGCGCAAGCCCGCCCCAGCGTCCGCTCGGCCGCTGGCAGGCGACGTCCGACGAGAATGCGCCGGCAACGGTCGCGCCGCCATCGCCGGCCGCCGCCGCCACGCCGCCCGCGCAGGTCAACGCGCCGCCGCCGGCCGCCACCGCGACGACTCGTCATTAGCATCCGGCGCCGCTAAGCCGGCGCCATGAATTCGATCTTCGCCGATCAGCCGACCTCGATCTTCGAGCATATGTCGGCGCTCGCCCGCACTCATGGCGCCGTCAACCTGGGCCAGGGCTTTCCCGATTTCGGCTGGCCCGACGATGTGATCGCCCGCGCCGCCGAGGCGCTGACCGTCGGATCGAACCAATATCCGCCGATGCGCGGCCTCGCCGAGCTGCGCGAGGCATTGGCGGCGCATTATCGGCATCACCAGGGTCTCGCCATCGACGCCGGCTGGGTCACCGTCACCTCGGGCGCGACCGAGGCGCTGGCGGCGAGCCTGTTCGCCCTGATCGAGCCCGGCGACGAGGTCGTGCTGATCCAGCCGCTCTACGATGCCTATCTGCCGTTGGTGCTGCGCGCCGGCGGCGTTCCGCGCTTCGTCAGCCTCGCCCCGCCCGATTGGCGGATCACCCGCGAGGCGCTCGCCGCCGCTGTGACGCCGCGCACGAAGCTGGTCATCCTCAACAATCCGCACAACCCGACCGGGCGGCTGTTCGGCGCGGACGAGCTCGGCCTCGTCGCCGAGGTCTGCATCGCCAACGACGCGCGCGCGCTGACGGACGAGGTGTGGGAGCATCTCGTCTTCGACGGCCGCAAGTTCATCCCGCTCGCGTCGCTGCCGGGCATGGCGGAGCGCACGGTGAAGGTCGGATCGGCCGGCAAGATCTTCTCGATGACCGGCTGGAAGGTCGGCTGGGTGGTCGCGCCGCCGGCGATCGGCGACCTGATCGCCAAGGCGCACCAGTTCGTGACCTTCACGACCCCACCCAATTTGCAGAGCGCGGTCGCCTATGGGCTTGGCAAGGAGGACGCCTATTTCGCCGGCATGCGCGCCGATTTCGCCGCCGCGCGCGACGATCTGGCGACGCGGCTGAAAGCGGCCGGCTTCGCGGTGCTGCCCTCCGAAGGCACCTATTTCGCGGCGGTCGATCTTGCCGCCTCGGGCATCGGCCTCGACGACGTCACTTTCTGCGAGCGCGCCGTCGCCGAATGCGGCGTCGCCGCGATCCCCGTGTCCTTCTTCTATGCCGAGCAGCCGGTCACCAATGTGATCCGCCTCTGCTTCGCCAAAAGACCCGAAACGCGCGAGGCCGGCGTGGCGGCATTGGCCAAGGCGCGCGGGATGCTCCGCACCCGCTGATCCTCCCCTTCGATCGCAGTCGAGGATGGCTTACCGGCTCTCGCCCGGGTGATAGCGCCGCTCGATATGGCCGGCGAGGTCAGCGTCGTAGAAATAGACCGGCCGCAAATTGCCCGACGCATAGCGTTCGGCCTCGTCGTTGAAATGCGGCGTGCCGGGATGGCCGCTCTCCCCGCCGGCGGTGATCGCGACGGCACGCACCCGCGGGCCGAACTCGACCACCGCGACGAAGCTGTTGCCGTTGGTGCCGTACCAGCGCCGGGTGCCGGGATAGGCATGCGCGCCGAACGAGGCGAGCGAACCCCAGCGCGAGGAAACGAAGGGTACGGGGATGCTCGGCTTTGAATCGTCGAAGGTCTGGACGATCGCCGCGTCGTTGCGCTGGAACCGGTTGACCTCGCCCCAGGCGACCCGCCAGCCGCCCCATTCACGCTCCATCCGCGCCACCGCGCGGTCGAGCGCGTCGATCCGGTCGCCGTCCGGAAGCGCCGCGATCGCCGCCCACATATTGCCGTGCGGCGGCCGCGTCCGAAGCGCGCAGCCCCACAATTCCTCGCCCCAATAATTGGCGAGCGCGGTCGGCTGCGACTCGGCGGACCAGCGATAGTCCCAGCCGTCGGCGAGCAAACCCACCGGCCCCTCGAGCCGCGCCCGGCGCGGATCGCTTGCCGGGAGGGCGGACCAGGCGCGGCGCAGCCTCGGCACTTCGGCCTCGAAGAACGGCATCCAGGGATCGAAGGCGATCCGCCGCAGACCCTCGGGCGTCAGGTCATGCGCCTGGCCGAGCAGGGTCGTCGCGTGCTCGGTGCGGGCGCTGAAGCCGGCCTGATCCATATAATGCGGGAAGGCGGCTTCGCGCGGGCTGTCCGCGCCCGCCGCGCGCCACGGCGCATCGTTGGAATTGTAAACCCAGCCGCCGCGCGGGTCGCGCACCTCAGGAAGCTGGGCGAGCGGCGTCAGGCCGCGCCAGTCGGTGGCCGGATCGCTGCCGTCGACCGTGCCGCGATAGTCGAAGCGATTGTCGCGCACCGGTACGAATTGCGGGTGGAGATAGGCGACATGGCCATCGCCATCGGCATAGAGCGTGTCGTTGGACGAATTGGCCTGGAGCCCCGCGACCTGCATATAGCCGGCGAAATTCGTCGCCTTGGTCCGGAGCCAGCTCTGCTCGAGCGCGGGGATCGGCCGGTTCATCAGCGCCATCGCGATCCATTTGTCGCCGTCGGCGCGCACGATCGGGCCGTGATGGGTGCGGTACGTGGTGAAGGTCCGGGTCGCGAGGCTGCCGTCCGCCTGGCGCACGTGGAGCGTCACCGGCACGATTTGCACCGGCCGCAAGTCCCCGCCGTAGCGATAGAAGATCTGCTCGCCCCGCCGCACGATGTCTTCCGCGAACTCATCGACCGAATCGACGCCGCTCGACGTGTGCATCCAGCCAAGATGCTCGTTGAAGCCCTGGTAGAGGAAGAACTGGCCCCAGGTGGAGGCGCCATAGGCGTGGAGCCCTTCGCCGCTTTCCATGCCGAGCTCGGAGCGGAAGAAGAAGGAGGTGTGCGGGTTGATGAGCAGCAGCGCGTGGCCGTCGTGCGTGAGTCGGGGGCCGATCGCGATTCCGTTGGAGCCGCGCGGTTCGAGATCGGGCGGCGCGGCCGAAGCGAGGGCAGGGCGCGCGCCCGCGCCGCCATAGAAGCGGGCGAGCGGCCCCAGTTCGGCCCGCTCGATGTCGCCGCCGATACTGCCTTCGGTGAAGGACAGCATCATCCACGGCTCGAAATGGGTCAGCGCCCTCGGATGCACGTCCGGATGGGTCGCCAGATAGTAATTCAGCCCGTCCGCCCAGGCATCCATCAGCGCGCGCAGCCAGGCGGGGCTGCGACGGTAATCGGCCTGGAGCACCACGGGATCGATCCACAGCCGCTGGCGCAGATCGGCCCAGATCGCGCTGTCGCCGTCCGCTTCGGCGCTGCGGCCGAGCGCGGTCAGCAAATTCGCCTCGACGCGCGGGAAATCATCCTCCGCCTGGGCATAGATCGCGCCGAACACCGCGTCGGCGTCCGTCTGCCCCCGGACATGGGCGATGCCCCAATCGTCGCGGGTGATCGTGACCCGCGCCGCCCGCGCCGCGCCGTCCGGCGCCGGTGTCGCGGCGGTGCCGGCGCTGGCGAGGAGCAGGGCGATCGCGGTGGTGAGGGCGATCCTCATCGGGTGGTATCTCCTTCACGAGGGCCGGGAATCAGGCCGCGGCCGAGCGCCATCGCCCCGAGCACGGCGACGAAAAACACCAGGGTGTGCGGCATGCTGTCGGGCACATAGACCGCGCGGAGCGGCCCTCCGCTCCAGAACAGGACGGCGAAGAGCACGCACAGCGCCGCCAGGACCGCCGCCCCGGAGAGCGCGGCCCCGGTCGCGATCCGCCGCGCGTCGGATCGCGCGCTCCAATCCTCCTCGCCGCTGCCCGCGATCCAGCCGCCCGCGCCGTTGAGCGCGATGAAGCCGGTGAATATGCCGAGCACCAGCCAGATCGCGTAAGGCAGAGCGGCGCTGTTCCCGCGCAGCGGCGCGACCTCGAACACGAGGCAGGCGATCACGCCGATCACGTCGGCGAGCACCAGGCAGATGAGGAGGATCGCGGCGGTCTTGAGGAAGGTCAGCACGTCACCGCGCCCGGATCGCGTCTGCCGTCTTGTCGATGTTGAGCGCGCCATAATCGAAGACATGCTTGCTGCCGTCGGTCAACGTGATGATCGCCTTCTTGCTGAACAGCTTCTTCTGCACTTCGACGTCGGCGATATCGCTCTTCTCGATCTCGAGATAGCCTTCGCTGCCCCATTTCACGAACACCGCCTCTTCGACGATGCCGCGGAAGCTCGCGTCGAACTTCGCATCGTAAAGCAGGCGCTGGTTGGTGACGGTGAGCTTGCCGTTATATTTCCCACCCTGCGGCGGCAGGTAGAACAAAGTCCAGGTGTCGATGACGGACTCACCGGGCCGAAGATCGATGTTCATGAAAGCCCCCCTCTAGGAACGGGCGAGGCTATCGCAGCGGTGGGGCGCGATCAACGCCTCCCTTGTGCGTTTGGCGGCAGCGGCCGATAAGCGGCCCCTCATCGAGGCACGGAGCCGCCGCGCATGATCTGGTTCACCCTTGCCGACGGCAACAGCATCGCCGTCGCCCCACGGCACGTCCGCTACCTGTTGCCGACCGACGACGGCGGCACGATCATCTGCTTTTCGTCGAACGAGCGGTTCACCGTCTCGCAGACGCCGACCGAAGTGGTCGCGAAACTGGGCTGAGGCGGTATTGCTGAAATCCTCCCCGTCGAGGGGAGGGGGACCGTTCGCCGCAGGCGAATGGCGGAGGGGTGTCAGCGTCGGAGGATATATCTCGGACTCTGACACCCCTCCGTCAGCCCTGCGGGCTGCCACCTCCCCTCGAAGGGGAGGATTTGTTTTCCGCCTGGATCAAAGCCGCCGCTTCATCTTCCGGGACGCGCGCCGAGGCTATTCGCCCTTCAGCTCCTCGCCTTCCTTGTAGCGGCTTTCGATGAAGCGGCCCTGGACCTGGAAGGCGTCGACATCCTCGCGCGCGAGCTTGCGGCCGAGATCGTCGAGCGCGGTCTTCGCGGCGTCGATCCCGGCGATGAGCCGGTCATCGACGCTCATCCCCTCGCCGTCGCGCTCGCCGCGATATTGCGCCGGCACGCGCTCGTAGCGTTCGATCAACTCGGGCAGATGCTTGCCCATCAGGCGGCGCGCGTCCTGCGCGAGCGGATCGAGGATGTTGGTCTCCGCAAGCCGGCTTTCCAGCAAGGGAAGCTGCGCGCTGATCGCATCGACGCCGCGCCCGGCGGCGGCGGGAAGATCGCCCCGGCGGCGCACCAGCAGGCTGTCGAGCCGCTGCACGACCGCCTTGTTCGGCATGTCCTCCTTGTAATCGACGATCGGCTTCTCGCCGCCCCACAGGGAGAAGAACAGGATCGCGAGCAGCATCAGGGTTGCCACCGCGAACAGCCCGCCAATCCCGATCGGCCCGACGATCAGGCCGAAGCCGATCGTCGCGACGATAAGCACGCCCAGTGCGACGCCGATATTGGTCACCCGGTGCGCGAAGGAGGCGAGGCCGCGCGCGGTCTCGCGCCGCCGTGCCGCATTGGCGGGATTGCGGTCGATCCGGCCCATCACGTCGTCGAAACGGGCGATCGCATTGTCGACCTGGCGCGACGTGTTCATGATGGCGCCTTCAGCCCTCCAGCGCGGTCAGCGGCGAGTCCGAACTCGATCCGCTGAGCTGGTTCTGGGCGACACCCTCGGCGCGGGCGATATAGCCGCGGCTTTTCTCGACTTCGCGGCCGAGCGTATCGACCGTCTGCTTCATGTTGCCGAGCGCCTCGATCTTGAACTTGTCGATCGAATCCATCGTGTCGTAGATGTTCTGGAAGGCGCGCTGGAGCGTCTCGAGCGGGATCGTCGCCGACGCCGCCTGCTTGTGGATCTCACCGGTCTGGCTCTTGAGCAATTGGCCGGTCCGGTCGATCATCGTCGCGGTCGTCGTGTTCAATGCGGTGATCTGTTCCAGCACGAGGCGCTGGTTGGTCAGCGCCTGCGCGACGGTCACGGCGGTCCGAAGCGCGGCTACCGTGGTGGTCGAGGCGCGGTCGACGCCCTTCACCAGCTCGACATTGTTCTTCTTGACCAGATCGAGCGCGAGATAGCCCTGCACCGTCACCGCCATCTGGGTCAAAAGGTCGGTGGTGCGCTGCCGGGTGTAGAAGAGCGCGGTCTCGCGGATCGCCTTGGCCTTGACCGGATCGGTCGCGTCGAGCTCGTTCGCCTTGTCCTCGAGCCTCGCGTCGAGCGCCTTGGAGATGTGGATCATCTGCTCCAATTTGCCCATCGTCTTCCACAGATTGCCGCGCTCGACGTCGATGGCGGCATTGTCCATCAACAGCTCGTCCTTGCCCGATGCGAGGCTGGCGAGGATCGACGAGATGTGGGTCTGCGCGGACTGGTATTTGCGGAAATAGGTGGTGAGCCGGTTGCCGACCGGGATGATGCCCAGGAACTTGCGCGGCTTGCCGGCGGCGCCGTTGCGGCCCGGATCGAGATCCTCGACGGTGCGCCGGAGCTTGGTCAGATCGGCGCCGATGCCGGTCTCGCTGTCGATCGCCTTGACCGGCCGGTCGAGGAAGCGGTTCGAGGCGCCCGCGGCCTCGGCGATCTCCTTGCGGCCCATCGTGGTCAGTTGATCGACCTTCTTGCCGAAATCGGGCGAATTGGCGTCGAGCGCGACCAGTTCGTCGACGAACTTTTCGACCCGCTCGTCGAGCGCGCTCATCTGGTCGTCCTTCAACGGCACCAGGCCGGCCGCTTGCTCGGGCGCCACGGTCTGCAACGGGGCCGGCGGATCGAGCGTCAGCGCGGGGGCCGTCGCGGTATCGGTTTCGGTCTGGGTCGCCATTGTCGGCCCTCCTTACATGTTTCGCATCAAGTTTGGGGCTTGCGGTCGCGCCGCGCAAGGGCGAAAGTGTATTATTTGGATAATACGCGAACGCCGGACGTTCAGTTTCGGCTCATGCCGCCGGGCGCACCGGAGCGGCATCGCCGGGCGCGTGGCCCGGCCGGAGGTTGAAGGGCCGAGCCATGAAGAAGCTGATCATCGGTGTCGCTGCGACCGCGCTGGCCGTTCTGGCGCTGCCGGCACCGGCGCTCGCCCAGGCGGGCGGCGATCCCAATACGCAGGTCGATTATCCCGGCGATCCGAACGCACCGGACGCCGGCACCCGCGCAGCGCCGGACGATGCGACCGCGCCGGACGGCCAATATGACGACGAAGACGGCCAGTACGCGCCCGGCGACCAGGGCCAATATGAAGACGACGATGCCCTGCTCCAGGCCAAGCCCGGCGCCGAAGCGGATCCCGGCGACCAGGCCTATCCGGATGACGACCAGATGGCGCCCGACGACCTCCTCGACCCGGATGACGAGGGCCCGGATGACGTGCCTTATTATGGCGATAAGCCCGATCCGGGCGCATCGCTTCCGCCCAAGATGAACGCCGACTAACCGGCCGGTTAAGACCGGGCTCAGGGCGACCGGCCTAGACCGGGTCTCAGGTGGACGGCGCGAGTCGTCCGAAGGCTTTTCAGGAGACCCGGTATGCGTAAGATCACACTCGCCCTTGCCGCCGCGGCGACCATGGGCACCGCCATGGCTCCGGCCGCGGCCGACGCCCAGTATCGCGGCCATCACGATCGCGGCCACCACTACGCCAATGGCCGTTATGCCCATTATTATGACGGGCGCGGTTATTATCACGGGCCGCAGTGGCGCGGCCGCGACGGCCGCTATTATTGCCGCCGCTCCAACGGCACGACCGGCCTTCTGCTCGGCGGCGCCGCCGGCGCGTTGATCGGCCGCAGCGTCGACACGCGCGGCGAGCGCGCCACCGGCACGATCCTGGGCGCGGTCGCGGGCGCGCTGATCGGCCGTTCGATCGATCGCGACGGACAGCGTTGCCGCTAAGCCTTCCGATTCCGGCCGCTTATCCGCCGGATCGGTTGCGAGGAGCGCCCCGGCCATCCCCCTGGCCGGGGCGTTTTCCATTTCGATTTGCCACTTTACTGAAACGGGTCCGCCGTTATTGAGAGCCGGTCTCAATAGGGAGCGCGTTATGCGGCATGTGATTCTTTGTGCTTTTGCGATCGCAGGCTTCGTCGCCGTGGCCGAGGCCCAGACCGGCGGCGCGGCTGGCGTGATCCGCGACCGCCAGGCGAACTACAAGCAGATCGGCGCCGCGGTGCGGACGATCAATCAGCAGCTCAAGGCCGATGCGCCTTCGATCGATCAGATCCGGCAGGCGAGCGCGCTCGTCGCGGATCGTTCGGCGCGGGTCAGCGGCTGGTTCCCCGCGGGGACCGGACCGGAGGCGGGGGTTCGGACCCGCGCGCTGCCGGTCATCTGGCAGAATCCCCAGGATTTCCGGGCCAAGGCAGTCAATTTCGTCGTCGCGGCGCGCGCGCTCAACGACGCGGCCCAGCGCGGCGACATCGCCGCGGTGCGTTCGGCCTTCCCGACCCTCGGCGCCGCCTGCGGCGCCTGCCATGACACCTATCGGGCGCCGGAGCAGCATTGAGCGAGCGCGATGCCGCGCGGGCGCGAATCCGCGTCTGGGATCTGCCGACCCGCTTGTTCCACTGGCTGCTGGTGGTCGCCATCGGGATCATGTGGTGGAGCGCGGAATATAGGGAGATGGACATCCATCTCCTGACCGGCCGGTTCGTGCTCGGCCTGCTCGTCTTCCGGCTGGTCTGGGGCGTGATCGGCGGCTCGACCGCGCGCTTCGCCAATTTCCTCAAGGGCCCGCGCGCGGCGATGAGCTATCTGAGCGGCCGGGCGGCGCATGTGCTTGGGCACAATCCGCTCGGCGGCTGGAGCGTCGCCGCGATGCTGCTGCTGCTCTGCACCCAGGTTGGCCTCGGCCTGTTCGCGAGCGACGAGGACGGGCTCTATGCCGGCCCGCTGTCACATTTTGTCAGCTACGACAGCGCGCGAAAGCTGGCCCATAACCATCACCTGGTCTTCAACATTCTCCTCGCCTTCATGGCGCTGCACGTCGCCGCGATCCTGTTCTACGCGGCGGTGAAGAAGAACAACCTCGTCGGCCCGATGCTCCACGGCAGTCGCGACGCGCCCGAGGGCGCCGCCGGTTTCACCCCGGTCTCTCCGATCCGCTTCCTGATCGCCGCGGCGGTCGCGGTGGTGGCGACGCTGGTCCTGACGCGCTGGCTCTGACCCCAATCCTCCCCTTCGAGGGACGGGGAGCGCCGGGTTTCGTCAATCGAACATTTTCGAGAAGGCCCGCTTCGCCCGCGTCTTCCACGCGCCGCGGTGCCAGGCGTCGCTGGCCAGCAAGGGCAGGACCGAGGTCGCCTCGGCGAACACCATCTGCTCGAGCGCGGTCGATACCTTGCCCCAGCTCGCCGCCTCCTGGAGCGTCGAGGAGGAGCAGGCGCCGTCGCGGACGTCGGCGACGGTGATCTGCACCGCATATTTGTGGACCTCGACATCGTCATGGCCGAGAATCTCGGCGCACACGACCGTGTCCTGGGTGAAGTTCTTGGGCACGCCGCCACCGATCATCAGCAGGCCGGTCGTCCCCGCCTTGATCTTGATGTCGGTCAGCTCGCGGAAATCGGCGATGGCGTCGAGCACCATATGGGGCCGGCCCGCCTTCATCGCCTCGACCTGATGCTTGACCAGACCGAAGCCGGCCGATGAATCGACGAAAGCCGGGCAGAAGATCGGCACGTCATGCTCGTAGGCGAGCTTGACCAGGCTGTTCGCCTTCTTGCCATTCTCGACCAGATATTTGCCCATTTCGCGGATGAAGGCGCGGCTCGAATAGGCTTTGGGCTCCAGCGAATCCGCGATCGCGCCGATCGTGTGGTCGCAATCCTGGAGCTGCTCCTCGTCGATATAGGTGTCGTAGATGCGGTCGATGTAGAGCGAGCGAAGGGTGTCGTCGTCGGGGATTTCCAGCGCCTGGTAATGTTTGTGGCCGAGCCCTTCGAAGAAATCCATGTCGACGATGGTGGCGCCGGTCGCGACGACGCAATCGACCATGTTGTTGGCGACGAGATCGGCATAAAGGTCCATGCAGCCGCCGGCGCTGGTCGATCCGGCGATGACCAGGATGATCGAGCAGTCCTTGTCGCTCAGCATCTGGTTGTAGATGTCGGTCGCCCGGCCGAGATCGCGGCTGGTGAAGCTCATCTTCTTCATCGCATCGACGATCGGCCGCGCGTCGAAGCTCTTGATGTCGATATGCTCGACCGTCTTCGACAGAAGCTCCGCCTTGCGGGTGTCGTTGATCGTGGCCTCGGTCATTTCAATTTCTCCACATTCCCCTCCCGCTTGCGGGAGGGGTTAGGGGTGGGCCTATAGAAGGTTTGCGGGAGTTTTGGGACACCTCCCACCCCCCGCCCCTCCCGCAAGCGGGAGGGGAGTTACAGCGTCACGACGTTCGACGGAACCGCGCGTTCCTCGGCCGGCGCCTCGACATAGAGCGACGCCATCGGCTCGTCATCAACCGTGACGGTGAGGTCGGATCCGAAGCCGTTGAACCGCGTCCGCATCGCGCAGCCATAGGCGCCGAGCATGCCGATCTCGACATAATCGCCCGCCTTGACGTCCGCGGGCAGCAGGAACGGCCCGGCCATATGGTCGAGATCGTCGCAGGTCGGCCCGTAGAAGCTGAACGCCATGTCGCGCACCTCGGATTCGGGCTCGCGCAGCAGCTTCACCGGGAATCGCCAGCCGATATGCGCCGCATCGAACAAAGCGCCATAGGCGCCGTCGTTGATGTAGAGCGTGTCGCCCCGGCGCTTCTCGACCCGGACGACCAGGCTCGCATATTCCGCGCATAGCGCCCGGCCCGGCTCGCACCACAATTCCGCCGAATAGGAGATCGGCAGATCCTCGAAGCCGCGGTGGATCGTCTCGAAATAAAGCTCCAGCGGCGGCGGCTCCATCCCGGGATAGGAGGAGGGAAAGCCGCCGCCGACATCGACGATGTCCACGGTGACCGCCGCCGCGACGATCGCCGCGCGCACCCGCTCCATCGCCTCGGCATAGGCCGCCGGCGTCATTGCCTGGCTGCCGACGTGGAAGCAGATGCCGAGCGCGTCCGCCGCCTGGCGGGTCGCCATCAGCAGCGCCTTCATCTCGTCGGGCTCGGCGCCGAACTTGGCGGCGAGGCTGAGCTTCGCGTGGTCCGAGGAAACGCGGATCCGCACCAGCAGGTTGAGATCGCTCGCCGCGACGCCGTCCGTGGCGGTCGCGGCCACGATCTTCTCCAATTCCTCCATCGTGTCGAGCGAGAAGGTGCGGACGCCGTAGCGATGATAGGCCTCCGCGATCGCCTCCTCGGCCTTGACCGGGTGCATGAAGCACAGGACCGCGTCGGGCAGCGTCTCGGCGACCAGCCGCACCTCGGCGATCGAGGCGACGTCGTAATGCGTGACTCCGCTCTCCCACAGCACCTTTAAGAGGTCGGGCGAGGGATTGGCCTTCACGGCGTAAAGCGACCGGCCCGGAAACTTCTCGACGAAGAAGCGGGCGGCGCGCCGGGCGGCGTGCGGACGAATGAGCGTGACCGGCTCAACCGGCCGAAGGGACGACGCTAGCCCCAGCGCATTATGGTGCGTGTGCAACTCAAGGGACCTCCAACGGGTAGTTGACTAAAAGCTGCCTTGCGGTTGGAAGTCCCATGGGGCAGCGGAGGCGCGATATATGGGCGCCGGACCCCCATGTAAAGACCTGTGATTTCCCCCATATTCCCAGAGGCTTGAATGACGAATCGACGACCATCGGCAGACGGTGTCCGCGATGCGGCGAACCGCATTGGCGGCGAGGTGACGAAAACGCCCTTGCTGCCCATCGATCGGGGCGGCCGGCGGCTGTGGGTGAAGGCGGAATGTCTGCAACAGGGCGGCGCGTTCAAGCTGCGCGGCGCGGCCAACCGCTTGATGCGGCTCGACGAATCGGAGCGGGCCAGGGGCGTCGTCGCCTTCTCATCGGGCAATCACGCGCAGGGCGTGGCGCTCGCCGCGCGGCGATTCGGCATCCACGCCGCGATCGTCATGCCGGCCGACGCGCCCGCCGTGAAGGTCGCTGCGACCCGCGCCGCCGGGGCCGAGATCCTCTTCTACGATCGCGCCACCGAAAGCCGCGAGGAGATCGGCGCCCGCCTCGCCGCCGAGCGCGGCGCGACGCTCGTGCCCTCGTTCGACGATGTCGACGTGATCGAGGGGCAGGGGAGCGTCGGCGTCGAGATCGAGGCCGCGCTCGGGCGTCAGCCGCCGATGGTGGTCGTGCCCTGCGGCGGCGGCGGCCTTTCCGCCGGCATCGCGCTCGCGCTGCCCGACAGCGAGATCGTCATCGCGGAGCCCGAGGGCTGGGACGACATGACCCGCTCGCTCGAACTCGGCCATATCGTCCCGGTCGAGGAGCCGGCGCCGCCGACCCGCTGCGACGCGCTCCAGACCAAATTGGTCTCGCCGCTGACCTTCGCCGCGCTGAGGCAAGCCGGCGCGCGCGGCGTCGCGGTGCGCGAAGAGGAGATCGCGGCCGCCATGGTCTTCGCCTTCCGGAGCCTGCGGCTGGTGGTCGAACCGGGCGGCGCGGTCGCGCTTGCGGCTCTGCTGTCGGGCAAGGTCGATGCGCCCGGGGACAGCGTGATCGTCCTATCGGGCGGGAATGTCGATCCGGCGCTCTACGCCGAGATTTTGGCCGGATCGGCGCGCTGATCGCCGGTCACCGAGGCGACCAGCCCGGTCAGCTCCGCCAGCTCCGCCGCGCGCGACCGCAAGTCCTCGGCGCGAGCCTCGGCATCGATCCCCGGCCGCGCCGCGCGGGCGCTTTCGGCGAGCGAATCGATCAGCCGCGCGAGATCGGGCAGGATCGAACGCTCGATCGTCGCCAGCGCGCCTTCGATCGGATCGGGTCTGGACATGCCGCCAGGCTAGGCCGCGTCCCTTAAGGCTTGGTGAAAGCCGCCGGGCCGTGCGATCAGGCCGCCATGACCGGTCCCGGCGGCGCCCTGCTCTCCGTCCTGATGCTCGCCGCCTTCGCGCTGACCGTGGGCGGGCTCCACCTCCTCATCAGGCGCAAGCAGCGCAAGCAGGGCGTGCTGATGCTGCTCGCCGCCGCCGTCGCGCTCGCCAATGTGTTGATCTGGACGACCTGACCCATCAGCGGATCGGGCAGCCCGGCGCCAGGCGGAAGTCGAGATAATCGTCCACCGACTTCATGAGCTGGTCCATCTCGTGCGCGAAGAAGTGGTTCGCGCCCGGGATCGTCTTGTGCTCGATCGTGATGTGCCGCTGGGTGCGAAGCTTGTCGACCAGCTTCTGGGTGGCGATCGGGGTAACGACCTCGTCGGCCTCGCCCTGGACGATGATGCCGCTGGCGGGGCAGGGGGCGAGGAAGCTGAAATCGTACATGTTGGCCGGCGGCGCGATCGAGATGAAGCCGCGCGCCTCGGGCCGGCGCATCAAAAGCTGCATGCCGATCCACGCGCCGAAGCTGAAGCCGGCGATCCAGGTCACTTCCGCCTCGGGGTGGATCGATTGCACCCAATCGAGCGCGCTCGCGGCGTCGGAAAGCTCGCCGATGCCGTTGTCGAACACGCTCTGGCTCTTGCCGACGCCGCGGAAGTTGAACCGGAGCGTCGCGAAGCCGCGCCGCACGAACGTCTTGTAGAGCGCGAGCACGATCGCATTGTTCATCGTGCCGCCGCCCTGCGGATGCGGGTGGAGGATCATGGCGACGGGCGCGCGCGGGCGCGGGCCGGGGTTGAAACGGCCTTCGAGGCGGCCTTCCGGCCCTGGAAAGATGACTTCGGGCATGGACAATATATTCCGGACTGTTCGGCGCCCCGCGGGATGCTGGCGGCCGGGCGGTGCGCCCTATATAGGTGCTCGTTGCAAATCGCAACTTTTGCGAATCATTCGCAATAAGGCGACGTCAAAGCGTTTCAATGCTCTATCTCGATTATCAGGCCACCACCCCGCTCGCGCCCGAAGCCCTGGAGGCGATGCTGCTTTGGCTCGGCGGCCCGGGCAGCGACGGCTATGCCAATCCCGCCAGTCAGTATCGCGCCGGCCGCGCCGCGGCGGTGGCGGTGGAAATGGCGCGCGATCAGGTTGCCGCGCTCCTGCCGCGCGGCGGGCAAGTCACGTTCACCTCCGGGGCGACGGAGGCGCTGAACTGGGCGCTGACCTGCGGCGCGCGCCTCAAGCCAAGCGGGCTTGCCGGCAGCGCGATCGAGCATCACGCTGCGCTGCAATGCCTGGAGACGATGGGCGCCAAGCTGATTCCGGTCGATGCTGACGGCCTGGTGCCGCCGGCCGGGGACGCGACGCCGCCGGAAAATGGCCTCGTCGCGCTGATGCTGGTCAACAACGAGGTCGGGACGATCCAGCCGGTGGCCGATTATGCCGCCGCCGTCCATGCGAAGGGCAGCCTGCTGCTGTGCGACGCCGTCCAGGGCTATGGCCGGATGGCGATTCCCGATGGGCCGGATCTGATCGCGATCAGCGCGCACAAGATCCACGGCCCCAAGGGGATCGGCGCGCTGTGGGTGCGCGACGGGCTGCGCCTGCCGCCCTTGCTGCTCGGCGGCGGGCAGGAGCGCGGGCTGCGCTCGGGCACGGTCTCGCCCGCTTTGGTCGCCGGCTTCGGCGCCGCGGCGAAGCTGGCGGCGGAGCGGATGGAGGTCGATGCCGCGCATGTCGCGCGCCTCCAGGCGATCGCGCTGGAACTGCTTTCGGGCTGGACCGTCAACGGATCGCTCGCGCACCGCTATCCCGGCAATCTCAATGTGCGCCGCGCCGGCGTGAACGGGGTGCGGCTGCTCTCGGACGTGCGCCAGGTCGCGTTCAGCCTTGGCAGCGCCTGCGGCAGCGGCTCGGGCAAGGCCAGCCACGTGCTGCGCGCGATGGGCCTCGCCGAAGCCGAAACCCACGCCAGCATCCGCCTGGGCTTCGGCCGCTACACGACCGAGGCGGAGCTCCGGGAGGCGCTCGGCCTGCTCGACGAAGCCGCGAGCCGCCAGTTGCGCTACGCCGCATGACCCTGATCCGCTTCATCGCCGCCGACGGCGCGACGATCCAGGAGGCCGAGGCCGAACCCGGCGAGCGGCTGCTCGATGTCGGCCAGCGGCTCGGTTTGCCGCTGGAGGGCACGTGCGAGGGTCAGATGGCCTGCTCCACCTGCCACGTCATCGTCGCCGCCGAGGACTTCGCGAAGCTCCCGCCGGCGAGCGAGGAGGAGGAAGACATGCTCGACCTCGCCAGCCACGTCACCCGCCATTCGCGCCTGTCGTGCCAGCTCTACGCAAGCGAGGCGTTCGACAGCCTCACCGTCCGCATCCCGGGCGGCGTCCGCAACATGCAGGGACGGTGATCGGGCGCCGCGCCTTCTTTATCGGCGTTGGCGCGCTCGCTGCTCGTTGACAAACTTTGCCATGACCACCATGTTCGGCGCATGGCTACGATGAATGTGTCTCTGTCGGACGACCTGCGCGCCTATGTCGAGTCGCAGGTCAGGAACGGCCTTTATGCCAATTCGAGCGATTTCGTTCGCGCGGCGATTCGCGAGCATAAGGAGTCTCTCGATCGGCTCGATGCGCTGGTCCAGGAGGGTCTCGACAGCGGCTGGAGCGACCGAAGCTTCGATGAGATCATCACCGATGCGCGAAGGCAGGCGACATCGCGCGCCGGCTAAGGATCGCCGCGCGCGCCGATGCGGACCTGGCTGAAATCTGGACCTTCACCCATGCCCAATGGGGAGTGGCGGCGGCTGACGAATATCTGGCGATGATGCGGCACGTCGCCGCCGGTCTGCTCGATTTCCCGCAACTCGGATCGGTTTATCCCGGTCGCCACCCCGGTCTCCGCTCGATCAAGGCCGGCGAGCATCGTATCGTTTATCGTCCGCGGCGCGACACGATCGAGATCATTCGTATCCTCCATGCGCGCATGGACCCCAAGCGCCATCTCGGCTGAACTTGCGTTCTGCTTCCCTCGCCGCCATATGCCCGCCCGGGAGTCGGGCGGACGGAGTCGTCGCCAACCCGGTCAGGTCCGGAAGGAAGCAGCCGTAACGATTTCGCTCCGGGTCGTTCCGGCTCCCACCCATGAAGCGCCGAGCGCAGCGCAGGCTGCGCGAAGAGCCGCGAAATGGCGGACGGCCTGCGTCCTGAGCAAAGCCGAAGGGCGGCAGGACCGACGGCGCGGCTTTGCCGCGACGTAAAGCGTCGCCATGTTCACCCTTCGTTCTTTCCACTTTCCTACGCTCGCGCTCGTCTGCTAGGCCGATGGAATGAGCCGCCCCTCGAAACGCCACATCGTCATCGCCGATATCCATGCGACGCGGAGTGCTGAGCTTTCGCTTATGGCCACCGCGAACATTGGGACCATTCGCCGGGCTTTTCGTCCGCGAACCCGTTTCGACTCGGCCCGGCCAAGCCGCTAGGATACGTCCCGCATGACCGATTCTCCCCAGCCTTACCGCGTCCTCGCCCGCAAATACCGGCCGCAGAGCTTCGCCGATCTGATCGGGCAGGAGGCGATGGTGAAGACGCTCGGCAACGCGATCGCGCGTGATCGGCTGGCCCATGCCTTCCTGCTCACCGGCGTGCGCGGCGTCGGCAAGACCTCGACCGCGCGGCTGATCGCCAAGGCGCTGAACTGCGTCGGTCCGGACGGCAAGGGCGGCCCGACCATCGATCCGTGTGGGCAGTGCGAGCCATGCCGCGCGATCGCCGAGGGGCGCCATATCGACGTGATCGAGATCGACGCCGCCTCGAACAACGGCGTCGATAACGTGCGCGAGATGACCGAGGCGGTGCGCTATGCTGCGGTTTCGGCGCGCTACAAGATCTACATCATCGACGAAGTCCACATGATGTCGAAGCCGGCGTTCAACGCGCTCCTGAAGACGCTGGAGGAGCCGCCGGCCCATGTGAAGTTCCTGATGGCGACGACCGAGGTCGAAAAGGTTCTGGTCACGGTCCTCTCGCGCTGCCAGCGTTTCGATCTCCGGCGTATCCCGGCCGATCGGCTCGCCGCCCATTTCGGCACGGTCGCCGAGGCGGAAGGGATCGAGGTCGCGCCCGAGGCGCTGGCGCTGATCGCCCGCGCCGCCGAGGGCTCGGCGCGCGACGGCCTCTCGATCCTCGACCAGGCGATCGCCCATGGCGGCGGCGCGGTGACGGCGGAGCAGGTGCGCGCGATGCTCGGCCTGTCGGATCGCGGCGCGGTCCGCCATCTGCTCGGCCTGCTGCTCGCCGGCGACGCCCCCGGCGCGCTCGCCTCGCTCAGGGATCAATATGATCTCGGCGTCGAGCCGACGGCGCTGCTGCGCGGCCTGTTGGAGGCGGTGCATGGCATCGCCCGCTTCAAGGCCGGCGGCGGCGAGGATCCCGCCCAATCGGCCGAGGAGCGCGGGGCCTATACCGATTGGGCGTCGCGGCTCGGCTATGCGACGATCCACCGTCTCTGGCAGATGCTCCTGAAGGGTCTTGCCGAGGTTCAATCCGCGCCCGCGCCGTTCGAGGCGGCGGAAATGGCGTTGCTGCGCGTCATCCACGCCGCCGATCTGCCCGATCCGGGCGAGCTGGCGGCGAAGCTTGCGCGTGGCGAGGTGGCGGGGCCGGGCGGCGAAGGGCAGGGTGCCCTGCTCGCCATGCCGGCCGATTTCCCGGCGCTGATCGCCTTGCTGGAGGCGAAGGGCCGCGCCCATCTCGCCCAGCAGCTCCACGATTATGTCGGCCTCGTCAGCTACGCCCCGCCCGAGCTCGTCATTCGGCCGTCCAAGCCGCTGTCCGGCGGTTTCGCCCGCGACCTCGCCGACGCTTTGAAAGCGGTTACCGGATCGCCCTGGCAGGTCCGTCTCGCCGAGGACGAAGCCGCGCCGAGCCTGCGCGCGCAGGAACTCTCCGCCGAGGCCGCCGTTCGCGACAGCGTGCTCGCCGCGCCGGTGGTCCAGGCCGCCTTCGCCGCCTTTCCCGATGCCGAGCTGGTCGGCTATGATCTCGACGACAAACGGAGCGCCTGAATGTCCGATACCCCGAAAATGCCCGACATGAACGAAATCGTGAAGATGGCCCAGGAGGCCCAGAACAAGCTCATGGAGGCGCAGCAGAATCTCGACAAGATCGAGGTCGAGGGCGTGTCGGGCGGCGGCATGGTCAAGATCAAGGCCTCCGCCAAGGGCCGGATCATCGGCGTCGATATCGACGAAACCCTGCTCGCCCCGTCCGAAAAGCAGATGGTCGAGGATCTGATCGCCGCCGCGATCAACGACGCGCGCGCCAAGGCGGATGCGGCCGCCAACGAATCGATGCAGTCGATCACCGGCGGCCTTGCCTTGCCGCCGGGATTCAAGATGCCGTTCTAAGCTATTCCTGGTAAATGCAATTATCCAGTCCACCCGCGCGCACCGTGCCGATGCGCCGCTGGATCAGATTGCCGTAACGCCGGGTGAAGCCGCCGGGATCGATCGCCTCGCGCCTTTTGGGGAGCGGCAGGACGGCCGCGATGCGCGCCGCCTCGGTCGGGGTCAGATGGGAGGCGTCGTGGTGGAAATAGCGCAGCGCGCCGGCATTGGCGCCATAGGTGCCGATCCCGGTCTCGGCGACGTTGAGATAGACCTCCATGATCCGCCGCTTGCCCCACAGATGCTCGATCAGGACGGTGAACCAGGCCTCGAAACCCTTGCGGACATAGCCGCCGCCTTGCCACAGGAAGACGTTCTTCGCGGTCTGCTGGCTGATCGTCGATCCGCCGCGCAGGACATGGCCGCCGGCGGCGTTGCGCCGCATCGCCGCTTCGATCGCCTGGGTGTCGAAGCCATTGTGCGAGCAGAACTTGCCGTCCTCGCCGGCGATCGCGGCGCGGACCATGTTGCGGTCGATCCGCTCGATCGGCATCCACACCCGCCGCGCGCCATTGCCTTCGACGAGGTCGCCGATCTGGGTGAAGGTGAGCGGCGGGTTCACGAAGCGATAGAGCAATACCCACAGCACGCTGACGACGAGGAAGATGAGGACGGCGCGCCAGACCCAGCCGAAAATCCGGCCAAGCCAGCCCCGCCGCCGTCTCGTCCCCGCCCGTGCCATGGTGGTGTGATTAGCTGTGTCGGATGGCGCAGTCACCATCCTCCCTGTCCGCAAAGCGGATGGGGAGGGGAACCATGCGAAGCATGGTGGAGGGGCTTTTCGGACTCAGTAAAGCCCCACCACCGCTCTTCGAGCGGTCCCCCTCCCCATGAAGCTTCGCTTCACAGGGAGGACTTGGTGTTACGCCGCCGTCAGCAGGCGACGCTCGCCGGCAAGGTTCATCAGCGCCTTCTGGAGCTTCTCGAACGCGCGGACCTCGATCTGGCGGATGCGCTCGCGGCTGACGTCGTAAACCTGCGAAAGCTCTTCGAGCGTCTTGGGCTCGTCGGTCAGCCGCCTTTCGGTCAGGATGTGCCGCTCGCGATCGTTCAATGCCTGGAGCGCCTCGGTCAGCAGTTCGTGACGGATCTGGGTCTCCTGCGCCTCGGCGACGCGCTCGTCCTGGAGCGGCTCGCTGTCGACCAGGAAATCCTGCCACGATCCCTCGCTGTCGTCGCGCAGGGGGACGTTGAGCGACGTGTCGCCGCCCATCGCCATGCGCCGGTTCATCGAGATGACATCTTCCTCGGACACGCCGAGATCGGTGGCGATCTTGGTCACGTCCTCGGGCTTCAAGTCGCCCTCTTCGAACGCCTCGATCCGGTTCTTCATCCGGCGAAGGTTGAAGAACAGCTTCTTCTGCGCCGCGGTGGTGCCCATCTTCACGAGGCTCCACGAACGCAGGATATATTCCTGGATCGACGCGCGAATCCACCACATCGCGTAAGTGGCGAGGCGGAAGCCGCGATCGGGCTCGAACTTCTTCACGCCCTGCATCAGGCCGATATTTCCCTCCGAGATGAGCTCGGACGTGGGCAGGCCATAGCCGCGATAGCCCATCGCGATCTTCGCGACGAGCCTGAGGTGCGAGTTGACCAGGCGCGCGGCGGCATCGGTGTCCTGATGCTCCGTCCAACGCTTGGCCAGCATGAATTCCTCCTCCGGCGTGAGGATCGGAAACTTCTTGATCTCCGAAAGATAGCGGTTGAGGCCAGCCTCACCGCCGCTCGCGGGGATCGTCGCCGGGACATTCCTGCCTGCCATGATCTTCGAACTCCCTGGTGCCGTAGCTTTATAATACACCGTGACGGCACTCGATTGCTATACGGTAAGCGCCCCGAACAGTTCCTGAATATCAGATGGAAGGGCGCTTTGGAAGGTTACGTTTTCTTTCGAAACTGGATGGATGAATCCGAGCACCGCCGCGTGGAGCGCCTGGCGCCTGAAATCCAGCCTTTTCAATATCTCCCGATGCGTGGTTCGCGGCCGACCATAGACTTGGTCGCCGAGCAAAGCATGGCCGATCGAGGCCAGATGGACGCGGACCTGGTGCGTCCGGCCGGTTTCCAGCCGGCATTCGACCAAAGCGGCATCGGCGAGCGGCTGGACGATTCGGTAGTGCGTCACCGCCCGCTTGCCCCGTCCTTCGGCCTGGACCGCGATCTTCTTGCGGTCGGCGCTCGATCGGGCGAGCGGCGCGTCGATCGTGCCGCTTGCCGGCATCGGCCGGCCCGCGACGATCGCGAGATAGCGCCGGTCGATACTGTGCCGCGCGAACTGCGCCGCCAGCCCTTCATGCGCGACATCGGTCTTGGCGACCACCAGCAGCCCCGACGTGTCCTTGTCGATCCGGTGGACGATCCCCGGTCGCGCCACCCCGCCGATGCCGCTCAGCCGGCCGGCGCAATGGTGGAGGAGGGCGTTGACGAGCGTCCCGTCGGGATTGCCCGCCGCCGGATGGACCACCATTCCCGCCGGCTTGTCGACGATCAGCAGATGATCGTCCTCGAACACGATCTCGAGCGCGATCTCCTGCGCCTCGTTATGCGCCGGCCTGGGGTCCGGCACCGCGACGGCATAGACGCCGCCGGGAACCGCCTTGATCGCCGGATCGCGCACCGGCGCGCCGGCCGGGCCGGTGACCGCGCCGCCGGCGATCAGCGCCTTCAGCCGCTCGCGCGACAGGGTCGGCACCGCCGCCGCGAGCGCGCGGTCCAGCCGCCAGCCAATGGCGTCTTCGGCGATGGTGGCGGCGATGATGGAATGTCCCCCTGACACTGATGTGGAGATGGGGATTCGGCGCCGAATTTCAAGGGGCGGCCACCCTTGCATCGCCGACTCGCACGGGCCAATAGGGGGTCGGGCAAGGATAGGGAAAGACGGGACGCGACGGAATGAAATCGCACGAATTCGCTTCGCTCCTCTGTTCGCGCCTGTGCCACGACCTGCTCTCGCCCGTCGGCGCGCTCAACAACGGGATCGAGCTGCTCGCCGACGAGCATGATCCGGAGATGCGCGCCCGCTGCCTCGATCTGCTCGCGGAGAGCGCGCGGGCGTCGGCCAACAAGCTCAAATTCTTCCGCCTCGCCTTCGGCGCCGCCGGCGGCTTCGGCGACAGCGTCGACACGCGCGAGGCGCGCGCCGCGATCGAGGGTCTGTTCGGTGGGGAAGGGCGGATCCAGCTCGGCTGGATGGTCGATGAGCCGCAGATGAGCAAGGCGGCGCTAAAGGTGATGCTCAACGTCGCCCTGATCGCCGGCGACGCGCTGGTGCGTGGCGGCACGCTCGATGTCGGCGCCGAGCGCCACGATCACGGGCTCGACATCGTCGTTCGCGCCGAAGGCAGCCGCATCGTCCTCGACCCCGAGCTCAAGAAGGTGCTGGTCGGCGAGACGCCGGCGGACGAGGTCGCGCCACGCGCCGCCGCGGCATGGCTTGCCCATTGCCTGGTGGAGGAGGGCGGTGGCCGGATCCAGGTCGGAGACGAGGCCGAAAACATGCTGCTGATCGGGGCGAGCCTGCCGGCCTGATCCGGTCCGCGCGGTAAACGCCTTCTTTACCACCTCCTTCCATAAGGCCCTTCGCGCGCCGGCATGCGGACGAAGGGGCCATGGACGAGCTGATCAACGATTTCCTCGCGGAAACGCGCGACATGCTGCAGGCTCTTTCGGGCGCGATCGTCGCCTGGGAGGCCGAGCCCGGCGATCGCGAGCGGCTCGACGAGATTTTCCGCTTCGTCCACACCGTCAAGGGGAATTGCGGCTTCTTCGATCTGCCGCGCCTCCAGCATTTGAGCCACGCCGCCGAGGATGCGCTCGCCGAGGTGCGTTCGGGCAAGCGCGTGCCCGGAGCCCGGCTGGTGAGCGCGGTTCTTGCCGTCATCGACCGGATCGGCGAGCTGGTCCAGGCGCTCGAGACCGGCGAGGCGCTGGCGAGCGAGGATGACGAGCAACTGATCGTCGACCTCCATGAATCGGAAGCTGCCCCGGCCGTTTCCGAACAGGAGGTGGTGTCGCCCGCCTTCACCGATGCCAACAGGAAGGGCATGCGCTCGATCCGGCTCTCCGTCGACCTGCTCGATCGGATGATGAGCGGGGTTTCCGATGCGGTGCTTGCCCGCAACGAGCTCGCGCGGCGCCTTCGCGACGCCGATCGCGATGTCGCGATCGAGGCGGCGTTCGAGCGGGTCTCGGCCTGCATCGCCGAAATCCGCGATGCCATCACCCGCACCCGCATGCAGCGGATCGAGAGCCTGTTCGCGCCGCTGCCCCGGATGGTCCGCGATCTCGGCGCCGAACTGGGCAAGCAGGTCAGGCTCGAAATGGACGGCGGCGACGTCGAGCTCGATCGCGAGATGATCGAGATGATCCGCGATCCGTTGAGCCATATCGTTCGCAACGCGATCGATCATGGCATCGAGGCGCCGGACAAGCGCGGCGGCAAGGGGCAGACGGGACTGTTGCGGGTCGGCGCGCGCCAGGCCGGCAACCAGATCCGCATCGAAGTCACCGACGACGGCCGCGGCATCGATGCCGAGACGCTCGTCCACAAGGCGCTCGCCGCCGGGATCGTCACTCCCGAGCGTGTCGAGCGCATGTCGCCTCAGCAGAAGATGGCGCTGATCTTCTCGCCCGGTCTGTCCACGGCGAGCGAGGTCACCGCGATTTCGGGGCGTGGCGTCGGCATGGACGTGGTGCGCGCCAATATCGAACGGATCGGTGGCCTGATCGACGTCGATTCCAGGCCCGGCGAGGGCGTTCGCCTCGTCATCCGCGTGCCGCTGACCCTCACCATCATCCCGGCGCTGACGGTCAGCGCGGGTGGTCAGATCTTCGCGATCCCGCGCTCGGCGATCGAGGAGATCCTGCGCGTCGCCGGCAGCGCCGTTCGCATCGACACGGTCGGCGAGGCCCGGATCGCGACCGTCCGCGGCCGGCGCGTCCCGCTCGTCTCGCTTCCCGATCTGCTCGGCGTCGATGCCGCGCCCGATGCGTTCGGCGCCAAGATCATCCTGCTCAAGCCCGCCGGCGGCGATCTCTACGCGCTCGCGGTCGATATGGTGCACGACCATGAGGAACTGGTGGTGAAGCCGGCGGCGCCGGCGGTGATGGCGGCCGGCTTCTATGCCGGCACCACGCTCGCCGACGATGGCAGCCCGATCCTGCTGCTCGACCCCTCCGGCATCGCCAACGAAGCGGGCGTACGGCTGGAGGGCGATGAATCCGATCGCCATGCCGCGCCGGCGCTCGCCGATTCGATCGGGCGCGAGACCAGCCTGCTGCTCTTCCGCGGCCTCGACGGCGGCCTGCGCGCGATTCCGGTGCCGGTGGTCGAGCGGATCGAGGATGTGCCCGCAAGGGCCATCCGTCTCGCCGCGGGCAAATTGCGCGTGTCGACCGGCGACCGAATCATCCCGATCGCCGGCACGGCCGTCGCGCCCGAGACCGGGTTGCTCCGGATCCTGCGGCTCACCGACGGCGCGGCGGAGCTCGCTTACGCCTTTGCCGAGGTCGTCGACATCCGCGCCGTCGTGCTCGATCTCAAGCCCGCCACCGTGCCGGGCGAGATCGCCGGCGTGGCGCTGGTCGATGGCGCCCAGGTCGAGATCGTCGATCCTTATTGGCTGTTCGCGGCGCATGGCGACGGGGCGCCAAGCGACGATCGGCGGCCGGTCTGCGCGCTTCCGGCGGGCGATCCATGGATGGACAATATGCTTCGCCCGCTGATCGAGAGTCTGGGCTATCACGTGGTCGCCGCGGGCCCGGGCGTCGCCGCCGACATTCTCATCGCCAGCGCCGAATCGGCCGATCCGGAGAAGCCGGCGACCGGCGAGGTGCTGCGCCTGCGCGCGACACCAGAGGCGCCGTCCGACGACGACAGCATCTACCGCTACGACCGCGCCGCATTGCTCAATGCGCTGAGCCGGCACGCCGGAAAGGGACGCGCTCATGGCTGAGCTTCTCCTCATCGCCCGCATGGGCGGGCGCCGCATCGCTTTTCCCGCTTCCGAGATCGAAGGCGTGGTCGAGCTCGAAGGGCTGACTCCGGCGCCGCGCGCCGCGCCCCATGTCGCCGGCCTCTCGGCGCTCCGCAGCCGTGTCCTCACGGTGATCGACGGCCTCGCCTCGCTCGGCATTGGTTGCACGGACGCGGCGCAACTCGGCGATGCGATCGTCGTTCCCTCCGGTGGTCATCCCTATGCGCTGCTGGTCGAGGAGGTCGAGGATGTCGTCGAGGCGAGCGGCGCCCCGGTCGCGGCGCGCGCTTCGATCGGCGTCGGCTGGGATCGGGTCGCGATCGGCATGGTCGAGGCGGAAGGCGAGCTTTACCTCCTCGTCGATCCCCATTTGTTGGTCGCGGGCCCCGCCGCCGCGGCCGCCGCCTGAGGCTCTTAAAGTTGTGCTTACCTCTGCACGTTAGGGCGCGATCGGGGCAATGGAGCATTTGAGCATGAAAAACTGCCTGGTCGTCGATGACAGCAAGGTGATCCGCAAGGTCGCCCGGCACATCCTGGAAACGTTGAATTTCGCCGTAGGAGGCCGAGGACGGCCGCCAGGCGCTGACCCACTGCGAATCGAGCATGCCGGACGTGATCCTGCTCGATTGGAACATGCCGGTGATGAGCGGCATGGAATTCCTGCGCGCGCTGCGTGGATCGGGTCGCGATTCGCAGCCCAAGGTCGTGTTCTGCACCACCGAGAACGATATCGGCCACATCCGCGCCGCGATCGCGGCCGGCGCGGACGAATATGTGATGAAGCCGTTCGATCGCGAGACGCTCCACAGCAAGCTGCAGATCGTCGGCCTGGCGTGAACGCGCGGGGCGCCAGCGTCCAGCGGCGGTCGTCCCCGGCCGAGCCGCCGATCCGGCTGATGATCGTCGATGATTCGACGGTCGCCCGGGCGGTGATCTCGCGCATGGTCGGCGCCGAGCCCGATTTCGAGGTCGTGGCCCTGGCGGGAAGCGCGCGCGAGGCGCTCGATGCGCTCAAGACCGTCAGCGTCGACATCGTCCTGCTCGACGTCGAGATGCCTGGCGCGAGCGGGCTCGAGGCGCTGCCGCACATCATCCGCGCCGGCGACGGCGCCCGCGTCCTCATCGTCTCGTCGATGGCGGAGGACGGCGCCGAAGTCGCGGTGCGCGCGCTCGCCCAGGGCGCCGCCGATACCCTGCCCAAGCCCGGGGTCAACGCCTTTGCCGGCCGCTTCTCCGAAATCCTCGGCGACAAGATCCGGCGCATCGGCCGCGCGCCGCGCGATGCCGTCGTCGCCGCCGAGACCGCCGATGCCAGTCCGCTGAAGCTGCGCGACATGCCGTCGGGTCGGCTCGGCTGCGTCGCGCTCGGCGCCTCGACCGGCGGCCTGCACGCCTTGCTCGAATTCCTGCGCGCGCTGCCCGAGCCGATCGGCGCGCCGATCCTCGTCACCCAGCATCTGCCCGCGACCTTCATGCCCTATTTCGCGCGCCAGCTCGAAGCCGCTTCCGGCCGGATCGCCCGCGTCGCCGAAGAGGGCGAGGTGCCACAGGCCGATTTCATCCTTGTCGCGCCCGGCGATTCGCATCTGTGCGTGGAGCGCAGCGGCGCCGTCGTCCGCGTCAAGCTGGACAAGGGCAAGGCGCCTTCCGGATGCCTTCCTTCGGTCGATCCGATGCTCGCTTCCGTCGCCGAAGCTTTCGGCGAAGCCGGGCTCGGCATCATGATGAGCGGCATGGGCCGCGACGGCGTGCTCGGCGGGCGCCGGCTGGTCGAGCGGGGCGGGGCGATGTTCGCGCAGGATCGGCAGAGCGCCTCGATCTGGGGCATGCCGCGCGCGATCGCGGAAGCCGGCCTCGCCTCGGCGGTGCTGCCGCCGCAGCAGCTCGCCCGCCGCGTCGCCATCCGGGCGGAGGGCCAATCGTGGAGATAAGCAGCGCGGCCGAACGTATCCTCGCCAGTCTGCTCGAGACCCGAACGGGCCAGCAGCTCACGCTCGCCCGGCGCTGGCGGATCGACAGCGCGCTCGCCTCGATCCTGCGCGAGCATGGCTTCGCCAATCTCGACCAGCTCGTCGCGCGCATCGTCACCGGCCGCGATCCGGCGCTGACCGAAGCCGTGATCGAGGCGCTGCTCAACAACGAGACCTATTTCTACCGCGACAAGCTGCCCTTCGATCTGCTGCTGGGGGGGCCGCTTGCCAGGCTCGAGCGCACCCGCGCCGACCGGAAGATCGCGATCTGGTGCGCCGGCTGCTCGACCGGGCAGGAGGTCTATTCGCTGGCGATGAGCATCGCCGACGAGGCCGCGCGCTGGCAGGGGTGGCGGATCGAGATCGTCGGCACCGATCTGTCGCGCGGCGCGATCGAGCGCGCCAAGGCGGGCACTTATTCGCAGTTCGAGGTCCAGCGCGGCCTGCCGATCACCCAGATGGTGCGCTGGTTCGAGGAGATGGGCGGCGGCGCCTGGCAGGTCTCGCCCGACATTCGCCGCGCGGTGCGTTTCGAGGCGCGCAACATCATCGAGGCGCCGCCCGCGCCGGGCCGGTTCGATATCGTCCTGTGCCGCAACGTGCTGCTCTATTTCTCGCCGGAGGTGCGGCGGCTCGCCTTCGCCCGGCTCGCCCAGGGCATCGCACACGACGGCACGCTGATGCTCGGCGCCGGCGAGACCGCGCTCGGCCAGACCGACCGCTTCGTCTCCGACCCCGACCATCGCGGGCTCTACATTCCGACGCCGGCCGGCGGGCAGGTGCCCTTGCGCGTTCGCGTCGCCTAGAAGCCGCTTGACGCGGCGGCGCTTTTGGGCCGTTTCTCGCGCATGGACGGCATCATCGACTGCCCTTCGCCCAATTTCGACGATCGCGACCGGCCGGTCTCGATCATCGTCCTGCACTATACCGGCATGGCCGACGCCGCCTCCGCGATCGACCGGCTGCGCGATCCCGAAGCCAAGGTCTCGTGCCACTATCTGATCGCCGAGGACGGCCAGGTGCTCCGCATGGTGGCGGAGGAGAAGCGCGCCTGGCACGCCGGCCGCTCCTACTGGCGGGGCATGACCGCATTGAACGGCTGCTCGATCGGGATCGAGATCGTCAATCCGGGCCACGAATTCGGCTATCGGCCGTTCCCGGACGAGCAGATCGGGGCGCTGATCCCGCTGCTCGCCGACATCAAGGAGCGGCATTCGATCACGCGAGGCAATGTCGTCGGCCATTCCGACATCGCGCCGGCGCGCAAGCAGGATCCGGGCGAGCTTTTCCCCTGGGGCCAGCTCGCCCGCCTGCGCCTCGCCTTGCCGCGCCCGACGCGCAGCCTCATGGACCCGAACTGGACCGACGGCGGCTTCCTGCTCGCGCTCGAACGATTCGGTTACGATGTGTCCGACCCGCTCGCCGCCACCGTCGCCTTCCAGCGCCGCTTCCGCCCGGAGCTGATCGACGGCACGATCGACGGCGAATGCCGCGCGATCCTGCTCGCGTTGCTTTTGCCCCGGCCGCAGGGGGATGACTGAGGGGTCGGCGCGGAAAGTCCGGCGGAAGGTCCGGAAAGTCCGGCTTCCCAAGGAGCGAAAAGTCCGGGGTTCGGACTCGATCTGCCTCGCCTTCGACGAGGGCGGCGGAAAAACGCACGGGCGCTCTCGAACAGTCCGTGCGACTGGCACGACTGGCACGAAAGTCACACGGAAACGCGGGGGTCTTCTCCGGCGAAGCGCCTTTCCGGGCGCGCGGATCGGGCCGACTGGCTCGGCTGTGTCATCAACGGAAAGAAAGAGCCCGACGCGGCGCGAAACCCCGAGTCGGCGCGAGCATGACAGATGAAATCCTATTTGTATCCAACAGGCGGCCAAGCCAGTGGCGCGTGACGTTCGCTGCGCTTCGGGAGCAGGCACGCCTTGCGGGGTTTCGTAACTGCGGCGGTATCGCTATATCGCCCCAACCAGAAGGCCGGGCGGCCGCGTGTCCCCCTGGGGATGCGAGGAAAGTCCGGGCTCCACGGAACGACGGTGCCGGGTAACGCCCGGCGGCCTCGGTGCAGACCGGGGTCAGGGACAGTGCCACAGAAAGCAGACCACCGGATTTCGATCCGGCCAGGGCGAAAGGGTGGGGCAAGAGCCCACCGCGGGCCCGGCAACGGGACCGGCATGGCAAACCCCACCGGGAGCAAGACCGAATAGGGGCGGCACAAGGGCCTGTTCCGGCTCGTCGCCCGGGTTGGTTGCTAGAGGGGCGGAGCAATCCGTCTCCCAGAGGAATGGTCGCCTATCCCCGGATCACGTCCGGGGTGGACAGAACCCGGCTTACAGGCCTTCTGGCAATTTTTGTCTCTCCGGCGGTGACTCGTGCGCCGCCGGTTTCTATCCTGGGTGTCATGGCGCGCGCGAAACGATCGAACGACTGGGGATTTCCGCGCTGGCGCGCTTATGGCGGCGCGCGCCAGGCGGAGCCGGTGCGTATATGCGACCGCGACGGCTGTGGCGAACCCGGCGACCGGCCCGCGCCGAAATCCCCGAACAACCCCGACCGCTGGTATTTCTGCGAGGCGCACGCCGCGGAATATAATCGCAACTGGAACTATTTCGAAGGCCTGACCGCCGAGGAGGCCGCCGCCCGCGAGGCGGAGGAGCAGCGCGGGGCGAACGGCTACAAACAGGCCAATCACTATGCCTGGGGCGGCCCCGGCGACGGCACGCGCAGCCGCGACGAGATGCGCGCGCTCGACCTGCTGGAGCTCGACTCCGACGCCGGGTTCGAGGAGGTCCGCGTGGCCTGGCGCCGGCTCGCCAAGGCCTGCCACCCCGACGTCGCGCCGGGCGAGGAGGCCGCGGCGCGATTCCAGGCGATCCAGGCCGCCTACGATGTCCTGCGCCGCGCCGAGGAACGGCGCAGCAAGGCGGCTTAGGGCGGCGTGCATGAGAGCGATTGTGATAGATTCGAATCAATCCTCCCCTTCGAGGGGAGGGGACCGTTCGCCGCAGGCGAATGGTGGAGGGGTGTCAGCGGTCGAGATTCATCCTCGCCCGCTGACACCCCTCCGTCAGCCCTTCGGGCTGCCACCTCCCCTCGAAGGGGAGGATTGAAACACAAGGTATCGCGCCCCCCTAATCCAGGAACATGAAGGTGGCGCTGACGTGGGCGACGGGGTCGGCCGGGTCGCCGTCATGGGCGATGCCGCGGGTGAAGCCGACGCTGCGGGTGATGCCATAGCATTCGCCGCGCCCGACGATCGCTTCGCCGGGCCTGGCGGGCCGCAGATAATCGATGCGAAGATCGAGCGTCGCCTGGTGGCGGAACCGGCCGAGCTTGATCCACAGCGCCAGGCTGGTCGCCATGTCCATCAGGCTGACGATCGGGCCGGAGGCGAGGATGCCGTTCGGGCCGGCGATCAGCCGCGCGTCATAAGGCAGGCCGAGCGCGCACCAATCCGGCCCGTGATCGACATAGGCGATGCCGAGCGCGCCGCCATGGCCGTACGTCCGGGTCCGCGCCATGAACGACGCCGGATCGAAGGGCGCGCCGGGGGTGCGGTCCGCGCTCATGCCAGGCGCGCCGCGGTCTCGCGCACGAGCGCGATCATGTTGGGGATGCCCTGGGTGCGGTTGGAGCTCAATTGCGCCTTGAGATCGAACGGCGCGAGCGCGCCTTCGATGTCGGTGGCGAGAATGTCCGCGGGCGCGCGATCCTGCACGGCGCGCAAAACGAGGGCGACGATGCCCTTGGTGATCGCGGCGTTGGAATCGGCGAGGAAATGGAGCCGGCCGTCCTCTTGCGCCACCGGATAGAGCCAGACCGAGGCCGAACAGCCGCGCACGAGGGTCGCATCGGTCTTGAGCGCATCGGGCATCGGCTCGAGCGCGCGGCCGAGATCGATCAGCAGCCGGTAGCGATCGTCCGCGTCGAGCAGTTCGTAATCGGTGTAAATATCGTCGAGGGAGTGGCGGGACATGGCGCCGATCTAGTCGCGGCGAGCGCCCGCGTCACCCGCCGATCAGCATTCGCCGCCGCTGGCGATGGTTTCCAGGCGGCGTACGCGCTCGCGCAGGCCGGCGAGGTCCGCGCGCAGCGCGCCGGGGCGGCGGCGCTCGATCTCGAGCCGCTTCACCTCGAGCCAGCCATGCCAGCCGCGCAGGCCGACCGCGACCGCCGCGGCGAGACCGATGGTGCCGGTGGAGGCCATGACGAGGAGCGAGGCGGGATCGGACATCGGCATGGCCCCTAGCGGTTCCTCAGATCGTCGATCTCGCGGGCAAGGCTGTTCTCCTTGTCGACCGTGATCCGCTCCAGCACGGCGAGCCGGTCCTTGAGCTGGGTCACTTCCTGCCGGAGCTGCCGGGTCTCAGCGCTGTCCGGGGCCGGATCCGATCCGCGATGCGAGGCGTAGCGGGCCTTGATGACGCTCGCGATCATCACCACGATCACGATCCCGAGCACCATTTCGAACGGATTCATTCGGCTGTTCCTTCCATTGGCCGGCAATCACACGGTCGGCCGGTCGCGCAGTCGCTCGATCTCTTCGGCGACGTCGATGCCGCGATCGGTGGCGATCCGTTCCAGCACGCGGACCCGCTGCTCCAGCCGCTGGGTCTGCGAGGCATATTCGGCCGCGCGGTCCGCCGCCTGGTGCTTGAGCGCGTCGATCTGCTTTTCCTTGAGCGACAGCCAGCGTTTGACGACGCCGGCGGCGATGGCGGCGAGCGGGATCAGCACCCAGATGGTCTGCGGGCCGAGGATCATGACGTGATGCATCTCAATCGATTCCCCTGTCAGTTCAGCGGTGTGTCGCGCAGCGATTCGATCTCGCCGGCGAGGTCCACGCCCTTGTCGGTGGCGATCCGTTCGAGCACCCGCACGCGCTGTTCCAGCCGTTCGGCATGGGCCGCGTAGCGGGCCGCCTTCTCGGCCGTCTCGGTGCTCATCAGCTCGAGCTGGCGCTCCTTGAACTGGAGATGCCGCTTGTAGAGGCTGGCGAGCACGGGGATGCCGACGACGATGAAGAAGAAACCGAGGACGAAAAATTCGTGCATCGCCCGATCCTCAGTTGGTCGGACCGCGCAGGGATTCGATCTCCTGCGTCAGGCGATGGCTGTCGTCGGTGACGATCCGCTCGACATTGGCGAGGCGGTCCTTCATCGAGCCGAGCTCGGCGCGAAGCTGCGCGTTCTCGGTGGAGAGCAGCTTGATCCGCTCCATCGCCTCCTCGTTCTTCTTGGGATAGACGGCCTGGCCCCAGGCGCCGTCGAGCGGATAGCCATGCTTGATGCGAAGCCAGGTGGTGAGCACCCAGCCGCCGACCGCGGCGACCGCGATAATCGCGATGACGGGCAAAATGTTGGTGATCAGCGCAAGCTTGTCGGGATCCATGGTCGTTCGGCCTCCTAGGAATTGTGACGCAGTGATTCGATCTCGCGGGCGGTGCGCTCGGCGGGATCGGTGGCGATCCGCTCCAGGACCGCGAGCCGCTCCTCGAGCCGGCTCATCTGGCCCTTGAGCTGGCTGTTCTCGTTCGACAGCAGCTCGACCTGGCGCCTGGCGGCGGGATCGCCGTCCTTGTGCGTCACGCCCGACCATTCGTTTTCGACCGGATAGCCATGCCTGGCACGGATCCAGCTCGTCATGATCCATCCGAAGGTCGAGATCATCACCAGCGCGACAACGAAACCGGGTCCACCCCAATCCATGTTCTTTCTCCCTTGCGGCGCGCGTTCAGCGCAGCTCTTCGATCGCGCGGGCGGTGCGCTGCGCGGGATCGGTGGCGATCTGCTCGAGCACGGCGAGCCGCGTCTCGAGCCGTGAAATCTGGACCTTCATCCCGCTATTCTCGCTGGCGAGCAGCTCCGTCGCCCGGCTGTCACCGCGCCCGGCCCGGCCCGACCGCGTCTCGCGCCAGGTTCTGATGAGTTGCAGCACGATCACCGTTCCCATCACGATCGCGGTGAGGATGATGACGAATATCGCGACGTCCGTATCCATCGATTTTCCCCTTCGTTCCTGCCAATGCGATCAGCGCAGCTCTTCGATTTCGCGCGCCAGCCGGCTGTTCGAGCTGGTCACATAGGTTTCGACATCGGCGAGCCGGCGGTCGAGCGCGCGGAAGCGGGCGCGCACATCGCGGGCGCTACGGCGCGGATTGGAGCGCACGCCCTGCCAGAACTTCTTCTCTTCGGGATTGCGGTCGTAAAGCTCGATCGGCTTCTTCGGCGCCATCCAGGCGATGATCCAGTAAGCGAGGAACGTCATCGGCCCCAGGATGAAGAGCGACAGCACCCAGGCGATCCGCACGAGCGTCACGTCGAGGCCGGTATAATCGGCGATCCCCGCGCAGACGCCCGACCATTTGCCGTTCTGCTTGTCGAGATAGAATCGCGTGCGCGGCGAGCTCATCAGTTCCTCCTTGCAGGACGGTTGGTCGTGCGGCCGATCTCGGCAATCCGGTCGGTGCGGTCCTCGAGCAGGGTCTCGACCGGATCCTGGCCGAGCGCGCGCCAGTTCGGATTTTCGGCCTGAATGATGCGCTCGATCGTCACCATCCGCTCATCGAGCCGGCGCGCGAGCTCGTGCAGCTCGTCGAGCAGATTTTCGTCCTCGGTGGTCAGTGTCGCGGCGCTCTTCCACTTGCTGACATAGTGGAAGATGATCCACGGCAAGCCGATGAAGAGCATGCCGACGATGAGCACGGGAAGCAGCACGTCTTCCATCACTGGTCATCCCCCTTCTTGGCGGCTTCGCCGCCGTTGGTGCGCCGGGCGATGTTCGCCTTCAGCGCCTCGAGCTCGGCATCGACCTTGTCGGCGCTGCGGAGCTCCGCGATCTCGTCGTCGAGCGACTTGGGCGGGCCGCCCAGGCCAAGCGCGTCGGCATGGCCCTCGGCAAGGTCGGCATGGCGTTCCAGCACGTCGAAGCGCGAGAAGGCGTCGTCGACCTTGGGGCCGGAATACATTTCCCTGAGGCGCGCGCGGTTCTGCGCGCTTTCCATGCGGGTCATGATCGCGTTCTGGCGGGCGCGGGCCTCGCGCAGCTTGTTCTGGAGCTTGGCGATATCGGCTTCCGACGCCTTCAGGGCATCGTCGAGCACCTCGATCTCGGTCTTGAGCTGGTCGGCCATCTCGCCGGCCTTCTGCTTTTCGAAAAGCGCCTGCTTGGCGAGATCCTCGCGGCCCTTCGACAGCGCCAGCTCGGCCTTCTCGACCCAGCTTTCCTGGAGCCGGTCCATCTTGGTGATCTGCCGACGCATCTCCTTCTGGTCGGCGATCGTGCGGGCGGCCGAGGCGCGGACCTCGACCAGGGTCTCCTCCATCTCGAGGATGATCATCCGGATCATCTTCGAGGGGTCTTCGGCCTTGTCCAGAAGGTCGGTCACGTTGGCGGCAATGATATCGCGCGTCCGCGAAAAGATGCCCATGGGAAAGAACTCCTTAGAAATGTAGCGCCGCGCGGGTCCGCCGATGCCGGCCGCCATGTCCGCGCCCATCCGGATGAGCTCGGAACGTCCGACCGACACCGTGACCCGCTTGGCGTCAGCCACGCGCCTGAAGTCCAGGCTCGACCGAGGCATAGGCCATATGGGCCTCGCCGGTCGAGTGGGCGGCGGCGGGGCCGACCGCGGCGGCGACGAAGCTGGTGGCGAGGACGAGCGCGCCGACCGCCGCGGTGGCGACCCGGGCGAAAGAATCGAAGTGCGACATGGTTCGGTCTCCCTGCATTGGTCTTGCGTTTCGTCCTGCCACCATTGGCGGAACAGCTTCGATTAAGCAGGGGGCGTGCCAGGCGCTGAAAATAACGGAAATCCGCCAAAAACGGCCTTGTTCGAGCGGATCGGCGACACTAGATTACCGCCAAGACATGGCGTAATATCCCAAGATATGGCAATCGAACGCACCACCCATCTCGTCGGCCAATCGACCTCCTTTCTCGATGCGGTCGAGCGCGCCAGCCGCGCCGCGCCGCTCGATCGGCCGGTGCTGGTGATCGGCGAACGCGGCACCGGCAAGGAGCTGATCGCCGAGCGCCTGCACCATCTGTCCGGACGCTGGGACGGGCCGCTGATCACGATGAACTGCGCGGCCCTTCCCGAGACGCTGATCGAGGCGGAGCTGTTCGGGCACGAAGCCGGGGCGTTCACCGGCGCCGCCAAGACCCGGCAGGGCCGGTTCGAGGAGGCCAATAACGGCACGCTCTTCCTCGACGAGCTGGCGACGCTGTCGAGCCCGGCCCAGGACCGGCTGCTGCGCGCGATCGAATATGGCGAGGTCACGCGGATCGGCGCGAGCCGCCCGGTCCGGGTCGACGTCCGGATCGTCGCGGCGACCAACGAGCATCTGCCGCGGCTGGTCGAGCAGGGGCGGTTCCGCGCCGACCTGCTCGACCGCCTCTCGTTCGAGGTGGTGACGCTGCCGCCGCTGCGCCATCGCCACAGCGACATTCCGGTCCTGTGCGACCATTTCGGCCGGCGCATGGGGCTCGAGCTCGGCTGGGAGAGCTGGCCCGGGTTCAGCCAGGACGTGATGGAGAAGATGCTGGCTTATGCCTGGCCGGGCAATGTGCGCGAATTGAGGAACGTGATCGAGCGCGCCGTCTATCGCTGGGAGAATCCGGGCGCGCCGATCGACGAGGTCAGCTTCGATCCGTTCGAATCGCCCTGGGCGCCCGCCGCGGCGGCGAGGAGCGCCGCGCCGGTCGCTGTCGTCGCGGCCGGCGACGCTGCGCCGCAAGCCGCGGCGCCGGCGGGCGCGGGCCACGATCCCGCCGCCTGCGCCGACCTGCGGCTCGCGGTGGCCGAATATGAGAAGGCGATCCTCGCCGTCGCGCTGGAGAAATGCCGCTGGAACCAGCGCGCCGCCGCGACCGCGCTCAGCATGACCTACGATCAGCTCCGCCACGCCATGCGCCGCCACCAGATGCAGGCCAATTAGGGGCTGATACCAACGACAACGGATTTTGCGTTGGATCGTGATCCGCTCGGATAATCCTCCCCTTCGAGGGGAGGGGGACCGTTCGCCGCAGGCGAATGGTGGAGGGGTGTCAGCGTCCCGGAATGTATCTCGGACTCTGACACCCCTCCGTCAGCCCTTCGGGCTGCCACCTCCCCTCGAAGGGGAGGATTGGACTGACCGGATTAGCTAACCTCTCTCCGCTGGCGTCGGCTCCTGCGCTCCGCTACCTTCGGTGTCTCGGGGGGCGGCGTGGCGGACATCTTCATCTCCTATTCGAGCCAGGACCGGGTCATCGCCCAACGGTTCGAGGCGGCGCTCGGCGAGGCGGGCTATGCCGTCTTCCGCGATCAATCGACCCCGGCCGGGCAGGATTGGGATAGCTGGATCCGCGGCCAGCTTGCCAGCGCGCGGCTGACGCTGGTGCTCTGGTCGAAGGCCAGCGTCGCTTCGCCCAACGTCCGCCACGAGGCGATCATCGCGCGCGAGAGCGGCAAGCTGATGCCGGTGATGATCGACGATCTCGCGCCGACCGATTTCCCGATGGGCCTGTTCATGGTCCACGCGCTCAAGATCGGCCGCAGCGAGCGCGAGTTCGACGCCGCGTTGCCGCGCTTCCTGGAGGATGTGGCCGGGCGGCTCCAGACGGCGCCCCGGGTGAAGAAGAAGCGCCTGATCTCGCGCCGCGTCCGCCGGTGGGCGGTCAGCTTCGGGGTCGCCGTCGTGCTGGTCCTGCTCGCCGTCCGCTTCGTGCCCTGGGCGTCGATCGGCTATCTCCTCAGCCCCGAGACGCCGCCGGTCACGCGCCAGCAGATGCGCGCGGCGGCCATAACCGAAGCGCCGGTGCGCGCGCGCCTCGCCGCCGCCGCCGCCCGCGCGCCTGGCTGGCACGTCGCCGAATTCGTCGCGGCGGCGCCGGACGAGAGCCGCGAGGCCAATCCCGCCGGGCTCGCGGCGCTCGACGGGGCGGTGCGGGGCGGGTGCAACTGTTATGCCTGGGACGGCGCGCCGGACAGCAGCGGCAATGCCTGGACGCTGATCGCCATGGTCCGCGCCGGCCGGCCGGTGGCGCCGGCGCTCTTCGACACGATCCTTTCGGCGCAGAACGAGGACGGCTGGTGGCCGCCCCGGTTCGATGCCGCGCCGGTGGACGAGAATGCGTCGCTGCCGGCGACCGCGCTGATGACCATCGCGCTGGCCGAGGCGCGCCGCGCCGGATCGGTGCCGCAGCCGGCGCGGGCGCGGGTCGATGTGGCATTGGGCAAGGCCGCCGCCTGGCTCGATCGCGGTCCGCCGCGCGGCTGGCTATGGTCCGACTTTGCCGGCAGCGACCGGCGCACGCAGAGCAATGTCTTTGCCGCCATGGCCGCGGTCGCGGGGCGGATCGCGGGCGGCCCGGCCGACGGCGGGGCCGTAAAGGCCTTCCTCGCGTCGATGGATTCGCTGCCGCCGGCGACCGCGCGGTTCGATGCGTCGGTCCCGATCGCCCTTCGGGGCGGCGGCCGTGCGACGGATGACGCCAGCTATGCGATCTCACCCTGGATCGGCGCCGCCGCCGCCTTCGCCTATCCGCAGGCCGATGCCGCGCAGAAGCGCCGGCTGCGATCGATCCTCGATCATTGGCTGACGGTGGACCTGGGCGATCCGGCGCTGGCGCGGCAGGACTGGATCACGGCCGAGACGCTCGTGCTGCGCGGCATTGCCTTCCGCCGGCTGGCCGAAGCCCGCCGACGGCCGCGCTGAATTGAGTGGCGTCGGCCGGCGCCCGGCGACGATCCCCCGCAACGCAGCGCGGGGGATCGCGATCCGGATCATTCCGGCTCGACGGGATTGTCGACCGGGTAATAGACCGAGAACGGCTCCTGATCGTAATTCAGCGGGACGAACCGTTCGTCCCAATGATCGACGGTCAGCGCCCAGCGCGCCCGTTCGCCGGCCGCATAAGCGTCCAGATCCGGGAAGATGCGGTGGATGATCGCGGCGCGCGTCGGCGAATTGGCCGGCGGGCTGGCCGGCGAGACCGTGATGATCGCGAAATCCCACGGCCGGCCCGGAGAATGATCGCCGGCGACATAGAGCCGCGAGCTGATCGTCAGGCCGAGCCGCAGATTTTCGCGCATGATCGGCCGGTGCCAGCGCCGATAAAGATCGAGCCAGGCGTCCTGCTGGCCGGGCGGGGTCTTGTAATAAGCGACGCTGACCCGTTGCAGGCCCCGGCCGAGCCCGTTCTGGGCCTGCGCGTGGGCGGACGGCGCGAGCGCCAGCGGTGTCGCGAGGGCGGCGACGGCCAGCGCCGTGGCGGTGATGAACTTTCGCATGATCGGATGCTCCCTTGTTGTGGACTTCAGAAATTGAACCGGGCGGAGACGTAGAAGCGGCGGCCGAGCACGTCGTAGGTGCTCGCCTCCGTGGTGCCGGCGACGCCGCCCACCACCGGCGGATCGCGATCGGCCAGGTTGTTCACGCCGATCCGCCATTCGAAATCGCGGCCGACGCGCACACTCGCGAACAGATCGAACAGCGAATAAGCGCGCGTGCCGGGCGTGGTGGCGTTCGGATTGACGACCCGCTGGACCGATCGCATCGCATCGAGGAAGCGCCAGCGGCCACCGATCTCGACCCCGCCGAGCCGGTAGGAGAGCTGCGTTGCCGCTTTCCATTCGGGTAGCGAGCCGGGCTGGAAGGTGGCGGTGCCGCCGACCGATCCGGCATAATCGAGGAAGGCGCCGCCCGGCACCGACTGCACCTTGAAACTGTGCAGCCAGGTGGCGTTGGAATCGAGCGCCAGCCGTCCGTCCGCGATCGGCAGGCTCCAGTGCAGCGCGATATCGACGCCCGATGTGCGGAACGCGCCGAGATTGCGGGTCGGCTGCTGGATCTGGTCGATCCGGCCGGTCTCGGGATCGCGCGAGATATTCGCGCAAAATTCGTTGGCGGGATCGAGCGCCGGATTGGTGCCGTCGATGTCGAAGCAGCTCGTCACCGATTGCAGCGCCGAATAGACGCCGATCGCGCCGGTAACCGAGATATCGTAATAGTCGACCGAGAGCGTCAGATCCGAAAACAGCGGATGTCCGCGCGGCGCCACCAGGGTGATTCCGGCGGTGTAGGTGTCGGCCTTTTCGGGCATGAGATCGGGGTTGCCGGTGAGCGTCGCCGGCGTGTCGTTCTGGAGATTGACGAAGCTGTCGATCACGTTGGCCGGCACGCCCTGCGCGAGGCAGAGCGCGCGCACCGCGGCGGCGTTGGCGCCGGTCCGCGCGGGATTGGCGATGTTGCACGGATCGCCCTGGCCCTGCTCCGGCCGGCCGATCGTCGGCACCGATCCGCTCGGCGCCACGAACAGCTCGCCGACGCTCGGCGCGCGCACGGCGCGGGCATAGCCGCCGCGCAGCCTGATCCCGCGCACCGGCTCCCAATGGCCTTCGATCTTGTAGGTGCTGGCGCCGCCCGACGTGTCGTAATTGGAATAGCGATAGGCGAGGTCCAGCCCCAGGCTTTCGGCGAACGGCCGATGTTCGAGGATCGGGACGAGCAACTCACCATAGCCTTCCCACACCTGGCTGGCGCCGGCGCTGGCGCGCGTGAACTGCACGCCCACGACATCGCCGGCGGCCAGGATCGTGTCGGGATCGGTGCTGTAGCCGTTGCGCCGGTAGCTCGCGCCCGCCGCGAAGTGCACGTCGTCGTCGAACAGATGGAACAAACGGCCCTGCACCGATCCTTCGACCATCGTCTGGGTGAGTTCGGTGTCGCGCCGCGGCGAGGCGACGAGATAGGTCGCGCATTCGTCCGACAGCGGATTGATGCCGAACGGATTGTAGCCGCCCGCGCAGATCGAATCGCCGCCGTCCGGCGCATTGATGAGCGTCGCGAGCGCGGAGGTCAGCACCGAGCCGGGCGAGCTTTCGTGGATCCGTGTCCGGCCCTGGCTCGCATAGACATCCCACGAGCCGTCGATCGCCGCGATCGCGCCGCGCAGGCCGCCGACGACCTGATAGGTCTGGAGCTCGCGGTCGGTCAGCCGGGGGCCGGCCTCGACGAATCTCTTCTCCAGGATCAGATTGGCGTTCGGATCGGGGCGCGAGGCGAGGAGCGGCCGCAGCGCATCCGGGATGAAAGGGTTGGTGATCGGAATCGAGACCGAGGTGTTGCCGGGCTCGACATAGATGCGGGTGTCGTAATCGGCATATTGCGCCTGGGCATAGGCCGTGACCGCATCGGTGAGATCGTAGGTGACGCGGCCGAAGATATCGGTGCGATCGAGCGGCGCCTGGAGCACCAGATAGCTGTTGAGATTGTTGATCTGGGTGCCGGTGTCGTAGAGGTAGGGCCAGCCGCCGCGATAATTATAGACGCCCCTGGACGCGCTGAAGAGCGTGCCGTCCGGATTGAGCGCGAGCGCGGAGGAGGGCACGATTGTGCCCGGCGCATAGCCGTAGGTCGCGAACAGGGAATCGAGCGCCGCCTGCGACGGCGCGTTGCCGCCGGGCGCATAGGCGCCGATCGGGAGCCTGAGGTCCGTGCCGCCCTGATTCTGGCGGAAGAAGGCGCGGCTGCGATAATTGACCGGGTTGCGGTCGGTATGGCCGATGGACAGAACGGCATTGCCGCGGCCGCCGGCGAAATTGCCGCCGATCGTGCCGGTGATGTCGAAGGTGGGCCCGTCGCCAGCGCCCGTGACGGCGTAGGACGCATCGATCTGGACCCCTTCGAAGTCCGATCGCGTGCGGAAGTTCACGACCCCGGCGATCGCATCGGATCCGTAAGCCGCCGAAGCGCCGCCGGTGATGATTTCCACGCCCTCGATCAGCGCCGCCGGAATGGTGTTGATGTCCACCACGTTCTGGATGTTGGACGGTTGCAGGCGGCGACCGTCGAGCAGGACCAGATTGCGGGCCGAGCCGAGGCTCCGCAGGTTGAGCGAGGCCTGTCCCGTCGTGCCGAACCCGGTCTGGGTCGAATTCTCGCCAAGGCCGAATTGGGGGAGCTGCGCGAGCGCGCGATCGACGGTGATCTCGCCGGTGGACAGCAGTCGCTCCGCGCCGAGCGTCACGATCGGCGTGTCCGCGACCAGATCGCGGCGCGCGATGCGCGATCCGGTGACGATGATGTCGGTGGGCGCCGGTTCCGCTTCGGCCGCGTCGGACGCGGGGGCGTCCTGGGCGTGGGCCGGCGCGGTGGCGAGCGAGGCGGCGGCGACGGCCGCGCTCGAGAGCAGGAAGGCCGCCTTGGCCGATCGGTTGGTCATCTGAATGTCCCTGTTGCCGGGCGCGGGCGCACGTTCGCGCTCCGCGGAGAGGCGCGGATCGAAATGGTCGCGGATGAGGCTGGCCCGCCGGCGGGCGGGCGTGGAGGTGGGGCGTTCAGCCCGTCAGCAGCGCGTACACATGTCCGGCATTCCCCCATCGGTCTTCGGGAGATTTAGTAAATTCATCTAAATCTACCCGATCGGAAGGAGAGCTGCTGTGCTCCCCCATGGCAGGCGTGGTCGCCTCTCGACTCTCTTGTTAAGGGGATAGTAAGGGCAAAGACAGGGGCGGCTGCAAAAAACAGGCATTTTTCGCTGCTTTGCAGCAATCCGATAGTTTTCTTCCAATTCCGGAAATCTGGCGATGACCGATACGCGCGCGCGCCCGTGGACCGGAGACCGCGCGGGTCGGTGCCGTGCCGGACAAACGAAGCCGCGCGAGCGCGGACGCGGATATTCTTAAGGGAGCCGGGCTTTCGGGAAGCCGCCCCATGCCGCGTCATAATCCGGCTGCGCGTGATCCAGCGCGAAGCGGGTCGGGCGATAGGGCCAGCAGGTTTCGACCATGAAGGCCATCGTCCCGTCGATCTTGTGCGGCTTCAATTCCGCGTTGCTGGCCTTTTCCCAGCTCGCCGCGTCGGGCCCATGGCCGGCCATCAGATTGTGGAGGCTGAGCCCGCCGGGCGCGAAGCCGTCGGCCTTGGCGTCATAGGCGCCGGTGATGAGGCCCATCGCCTCGCTCATCACATTGCGGTGGAACCAGGGCGGGCGGAACGTGTCCTCGGCGACCATCCAGCGCGGCGGGAAGATGACGAAATCGGCATTGGCCCGGCCCGGCGCGTGGCTCGGCGAGGTCAGCATTGTGAAGATCGAGGGATCGGGATGGTCGTAGCTCACCGTTCCGATCGTGTTGAACAGCCGAAGGTCGTATTTGCACGGCGCGAGATTGCCGTGCCAGGCAACGACGTCGAGCGGGCTGTGATCGAGCTCGGTGACCCAGAGCGATCCGAGATTCTTCTGGATGAGCCGGACCGGCGCGTCGCGATCCTCATAGGCGGCGGCGGGGGTGAGAAAATCGCGTGGATTTGCGAGACCGTTCGAGCCGATCGGGCCGAGCTCGGGGAGGCGGAAGAGCGCGCCGTGATTTTCCGCGACATAGCCGCGCGCGGTGCTGTCCGGCAGCAGCACGCGGAAGCGGACGCCGCGCGGGATCAGCGCGACTTCACCCGGCTCGATCTCGATCCGGCCCATTTCGGTGCGGAGGTCGAGCCGGCCCTGTTCGGGGATCAGCAGCAATTCGCCATCGGCGTCGAAGAAATAACGATCCGCCATGTCGGCGTTGGCGCGGTAGATGTGGACCGCGCAGCCCTCCAGGCTCGCCGGATCGCGGTTGGCGACCATGGTGACGAGGCCGTCGACGAAGTCGGTCGGCGTGTCCGGCATCGCCAGCGGATCCCAGCGCAGGCGATTGGGGGGCAAAGGGGCCTCATCCGTTCCCGGCGCGAAGAGCGGGGCGCCCTCGTAGCGGCGGTAAAGCGGGTGCGCGGCGCTCGGCCGCATCCGGTAGAGCCACGACCGCCGGTTCTCGTGGCGCGGCGCGGTGAAGGCGGTGCCGGAGAGCTGCTCGGTGTAGAGTCCGAAGGCGGGGCGCTGCGGCGAATTGCGGCCCTGGGGCAGGGCGCCGGCGACGGCCTCGGTCGCGAAATGGTTGCCGAAGCCGGACATGTAGGTGGAGCTCATGGCGGCGGTTCTAGAGCATGCGCGGCGGCGATGGAATCACCTCATGATTCAGGCGACGCCGGAAGGAAGAAACGGTTCAGGGAAGGCGCGAAGGCGCAAAGAAGGAAAGAAAGGGTTCGCGCGGAGACGCGGAGACGCGGAGGGATCGGTGCCGCGCCGCTCGCGGAGCGAGCCTTCATTCACTTGTGCATTGTTGGGAGATGCCGGCTTCGCCGGCGCTGGAGCGAGCTCGGTCCTCCGCGTCTCCGCCCGAACCCTTCCCTCTTCCACCTTCCTCCTTCTTTGCGCCTTCGCGCCTTCCCTGAACCGTTCCTTCCTTCCTTCCTTCCTTCCTTCCTTCCTTCCTTCCGGGAAGGTGCCTCAGCTCTGGTCCTGCCAGCCGCCGCCGAGGGCGAGGAAGAGGGTGACGAGATCGTCGGAGAGCGTCGCCTCCGATTGGGCGACCTGCGCGTCCACCGACGCGAGCGCGCCCTGGGCGTCGAGCACGACCTGGAAATTCTCGCGGCCGGCCTGGTAGCGCAGGCGGGCGATGCGGAGCGCCTCCTGCCCCTGGCCGTGGGCGCGGCGGAGCGCGGTCAGCCGGTCGAGCTCGCGCGAATAGCGGGTCAGCGCGCTCTCGGTCTCCTGGAGCGCGTTGAGCCAGATGCCGTCATAGCTGGCGAGCGCGGCGTCGGTGTCGGCGCGCGCCTCGCGGATGCGGGCGCGGGCGACGGCGATGTTCGGGAAGCTCCACGAGATGAGCGGGCCGACGCTGAAGCGGAAGGCGTCGCTATGGCCGAGATTGCCGGGCGAGGTCGCGGTCGATCCGATCGACCCGCCAAGGCTGATGCTCGGATAGAGATCGGCGGTCGCGACGCCGACCCGGGCAGTCGCGGCGTGGAGGCTGCGGTCGGCCTGACGGATGTCGGGGCGCCGCGCGAGCAGGGTGGCGCCGCTGCCGACCGGGATCGCCTGGGCCAGCGCCGGCGGCGTCGCGCATTGGGCGGCCTCGGGCGGGAAGTCGGTCGGCGGCCGGCCGGTCAGCACGGCGAGCCGGTAGAGCGCGGTCTGGCGCTGCGCCTCCAGCGTCGGGATGGTGGCGCGGGTCTGATCGAGCTGGGCGCCGGCCTGACTCGATTCGAGCATCGTCGCGCGGCCGCCCTGAAGCAGCCGCTGGGTGAGATCGTAGGTCTCCGACTGCACCCGCACGCTCTCTTGCGCGACCGCGAGCTGGCGCCCGGCGCTGCACGCATCGGCATAAGCGCGCGTCGTTTCCGCGGCGACGGTGATCCGGGTGAGATCGAACGCGGCCTGGACCGCTTCATAATCGGCGCGGCTCGCCTCGATCGCGCGGTGAACGCGGCCGAACAGGTCGAGCTGATAGCTGATGTCGAAGCCGATGTCGTAGGAATCTCCCTCGGCGCTGACGCCGGGAATGCCGAGCGCCTCGGTCGATTGGCGGGCATAAGTGGCGCTGCCCGAGACGTTCGTCGTCGGCAGCCGCCCGGCGCGGCTTTCGCTCAGCACGGCGCGGGCGCGGCGGAGGTTCGCCGCGGCGACGCGCAGGTCGGTATTCGCGGTGAGCGCCTGCCGGATCAGCGCATCGAGCGTCGGATCGCGGAACAGCCGCCACCATTGGCCGGCCGGTTCGTCGCCGGTGAAGGCGGGCGAGGCGGCGCTTGCGAAGGGCGCTTGCGCGGGCGCGCGCGGCGCCGGCGATTCGAAGTTGGGGCCGACGACGCAGCCGCAAAGCGCGAGCGCGCCGGCGGCGGCGAGGAGGATGTGCTTCATTCCGCGGCTCCCCCGGCGGGAGCCGGCTCGTCGGGACCGCTGCCGAGCGCGGTCGGATAATGGAGATCGCGCTGCGGCTTCTTCGGCAGGAAACGGCCGAGGCTGCGGGTGACGACGTAGAAGACCGGCGTGAAGACCAGGCCGAAGAAGGTCACGCCGAGCATGCCGAAGGCGACCGCGGTGCCGATCGCCTGGCGCATCTCGGCGCCGGGCCCGACCGCGATCGCGAGCGGGATCACGCCGAAGATGAAGGCGAAGCTGGTCATCAGGATCGGCCTGAGGCGCGTGCCGGCGGCATAGACCGCGGCATCGAACTTGTTCATGCCGAGCTCTTCCTCGCCCTGGCGCGCGAACTCGACGATCAGGATCGCGTTCTTGGCGGCGAGCGCGATCAGCACGACCAGGCCGACCTGCGTCAGGATATTGTTGTCGAGCCCCCTCAGGTTGATGCCGACCATCGCCGCCAGGATGCACATCGGCACGATCAGGATGACCGCGAGCGGCAGCGTCAGCGATTCATATTGCGCGGCGAGCACGAGGAACACGAACACGACGGCGAGGCTGAAGATCAGGACCGCCGTATTGCCCGCCGCCTGCTGCTGATAGGCAAGGCCGGTCCATTCGAAGCCGAAGCCGGGCGGGAGGGTTCGCGCGGCAATCTGCTCCATCTCGCGGATCGCGTCGCCCGATGAGATTCCGGGCGCGGCCATCCCCTGCAGCTCGGCGGCTGGGAACAGGTTGTAGCGGGCGACGCGGACCGGGCCGCTGCCCTGGCGGAAGGTCGCGACCGAGGACAATGGCACCATCTGCCCGCTCGCCGAACGCACCTGGAGCTGGCCGATATCGGCGAGCGTGCTGCGCGAGGAGGGCTGGGCCTGGGCGACGACCCGGAAGGTGCGCCCGAACAGGTTGAAATCGTTGATGTAGGTCGAACCGAGATAGGTGCCCAGCGCGCTGTAGACCTGGCTTGGCTGGACCCCGAGCAATTGCGCGCGATCGCGGTCGATATCGGCCTCGATGCGCGGGCTGCCGGTGTTGAACAGCGAGAAAACCTGCGTCACCTGGTGCGATTGCGCCGCGGCGCCCATCATCGCGAAGGTCGCGCCCTGGAGCGCCTCGAGGCCGGCGTTCGACTTGTCCTCGATCTCCATCGTGAAGCCGCTGCCATTGCCGAGGCCCTGGACCGGCGGTGGCGAGAGGAAGAAGACCTGCGCGCCTTCCTCCGCCTGCGCGATCGCGCCGGTAAGCTGGCCGGCGAGTGCGTTGGCGGTGAGATCGCTGCCGCGGCGCTCCGAGAAGTCCTTGAGCTTCAGGAACATGATCGCGCTGTTCGACGCCTGGCTGAAGCTGGTGCCGTCGAGGCCGGCAAAGGCGCCGGAATCGATTACCGCCGGATTGTGGTTGGCGATATTGAGCGCGCGCAGCATCGTCTGGTCGGTACGTTCGAGCGACGCCCCGGGCGGGAGCTGGATGATGCCGAGCAGGAAGCCCTGATCCTGATCCGGGATGAAGCCGGTCGGCGTCGCGATCAGCCGCCAGGTGGTGAGCCCGAGCAGGCCGGCATAGACGACGAGCATGATGGTCGCGAGCCGGATCGCCCGGCCGGTGAAGCGGCCATAGCGGTCGGAGAGCCAGTCGAAGCCCTGGTTGAACTTGTCGGCGGCGACGCGCAGTGGCCGCGTGAAGCGGTTGCCTGTTTCGTGATGCTCGCCTTCCTTGTGCGGCTTCAGCAGCAAGGCGGCGAGGGCGGGGGAGAGGGTGAGCGAGACGGTGAGCGAGATCACCGCCGCCGCCGCGATCGTCACCGCGAACTGACGGTAGAAGATACCCGGGATGCCGGCGACGAAGGCGGTCGGCACGAACACCGAGACGAGGACGAGGCCGATCGCGATCAGCGCGCCGGTCACCTCGCGCATCGTGCGGTGCGCCGCGTCGCGCGGGCTGAGGCCGTCGCGTATGTGTCGCTCGATCGCCTCGACGATGACGATCGCGTCGTCGACGACGATCCCGACCGCGAGCACCAGGGCGAACAGCGACAGCGAGTTGATCGAGAAGCCGAGTGCGAGCTGGACCGCGAAGGTGCCGACCAGGCTGACCGGAATCGCGATGATCGGGATGATCGCGGCGCGCCAGGTCTGGAGGAAGACGAGGACGACGATGACGACGAGGACGATCGCCTCGATCAAGGTGTGCTGCACCGCCTCGACCGACGCTTCGACATATTCGGTGGGATTGTAGGGGATCGAATAATGCAGGCCCGGCGGGAAATCGTGCGAGGCGGTCTGGACCTCGGCCAGCACACGCTGCGCGGCATCGAGCGCGTTGGAGCCGGGCTGCTGGACGATGGCGAGCGCGACGCCGCGCCGGCCGCCGAAATAGCCGCGGATGCCGTAATCCTGGCTGCCGAGCTCGACCCGGCCGATGTCGCGCACGCGCGTAATCGCGCCGGTCGCCGGATCGGTCTTGATGACGACGTCGGCGAACTGGGCAGGATCGGTGAGCCGGCCCTGGACCTGGACCGGCAGCTCGAAGGCGGGTCCGCCATGATCGAACGGCGGCTGGCCGACGGCGCCGCCGGCGACCTGAACGTTCTGCGTCCGCAAGGCCGCGATGATCTCGTCGGCGGTAAGGTTGCGGCCCGCCGCGCGGTCTGGATCGATCCAGACGCGCATCGAATAATTGCCGCCGCCGAACACGGTGACGCCGCCGACGCCTTCGAGTCGGAGCAGCCGGTCGCGCAGGCCCGAATTGGCGTAATTGCCGACATAGTCGATATCGAGCGCCGGATCGGTCGAGGTCAGAGCCACGATCATCAGGAAGCCCTGCGATTGCTTGGCGACGACGACGCCGATCTGGCGGACCTGGTCCGGCAGGCGCGGCTCGGCGAGCGCGACCCGGTTCTGGACGAGCACCTGGGCGGCGTCGAGATCGGTGCCGGGCTTGAACGAGACGGTGATCTGGACAGTGCCGGACGAGGTCGAGGAAGAGCTCATGTAGAGCATGTTCTCGACGCCGTTGATCTCCTGCTCGAGCGGCGTCGCCACCGTCTCGGCGAGCGTCTCGGCCGATGCGCCGGGGAAGGTCGCCTGGACGGTGATCGTCGGCGGCGCGATCTCGGGATATTGCGAGAGCGAGAGCTGCGGATAGGAGAAGGCGCCGATCAGGGTGATGAACACCGCGATTACGGCGGCGAAGATCGGCCGCTCGATGAAGAAGCTGGAAATGTTCATCGGGCCGTTCCTCAGCGCCCGCCGGCCGCGACCGGGGTTGCGACCGAGGCCGGCGTGGGCGGCGGCGTCGGCGCGGCGGGCGCATTGGCCGGCGGCGGCTGGATGCGGCCCATGCGCGGCGTCACTTTCTGGCCGGGCTGGGCGCGCTGGATGCCGTCGATCACGACGCGATCATTGGGCCCGATGCCGGAGCGGATCACGCGCAGGCCGCCGACCAGCGGACCGAGCACGACGGGCTTGCCGGACACGTTGCCCTGGGCATCGACGACATAGACGAGCCGCCGGGCGGAATCGGTGACGATCGCGGTGTCGGGCACCATCAGCGCGCGATAGGGCGGCGATCCGGCGAGCTGGAGATGGCCGAACATGCCGGGCCGCAGGAAGCCGTCCGGATTGGGGACGATCGCGCGCGCCCGGATCGTGCCGGCGCCGGGATCGATCGCATTGTCGACGAAATCAAGCCGGCCGGTGTGGACATATTGGCCCTCGTCCTGGAGCCGGATGCGGACCTCGCTGCCGATCCCGGCGGCGCGCTCGCGCTGGTAGCGCAGCAGCAGCGCCTCCGATCCGTCGAAGGCGAAGTGGAGCGGATCGGTCGACACGATCGTGGTGAGCACGGTCTGATCGGCGGTCACCGCGTTGCCCGGATCGACCCGGCGCTGCGAGATCCGGCCGGAGATCGGCGCGGTCACGCGGGTGAAGCCGAGCGTCAGCGATTGCGCGCGGACATTGGCGCGCGCTGCATTGACGTCGGCCTCGCCGGAGCGGACCGCGGCCAGCCGCTGCTCGACCTCTTCGGTGCTCGCCGCCTGCGAGGCCGCGAGCGTGCGCGAGCGGGCAAGCTCGGTGCGGGCGTTGACCAAAGTCGCCTCGGCGCGGGCGAGCTGGGCGCGCGCCTGATCGAGCTGCGCCTGCGCGGGCCGGGCGTCGATGGTGAAAAGCAGCTCGCCGCGACGGACGGTGTCGCCGTCGCGGAAATGGACGCCCTGGAGATAGCCGGTGACGCGCGGCTTCACGTCGACCTCGTTGATCGCCTCGAACCGGCCGACATAATCGTCCCAGTCGCGTACTTCGCTCTGGAGCGGCGTCGCGACCGTTACCGCGGGCGGCGGCGGCGATTCGGGCGCCGGCTTCGAGCAGGCCGCGAGCAGCGCGGACAGGAGCAGGAGCGGCAAGGCCAACCGATTGATCTGCATAGGCTTCGCTTCTTTTGATCGGCGATCGGGAACGACTGGTCCGACGGATTGATGCCGCGGTGCGGCACGGCCATCTAACGCCTGTTCATTCTGTGTCAACACCTGTTGACCTAATGAAGTCAACATGTGTTGATTCTGCCACGACAACTGATAGGACACCATCTCGTGACCCTTGGCGAAATTGTCGAACGCAAGCGCAAATCGGCGGCTGTCACGCGCGATGAACTGTTGCGCGCGGCCCGGCAACGCTTCCTCGACGAAAGCTACGAAAATGTGGGTCTGCGCGAGATCGCGCGGGACGTCGGCGTCGATGTCGCCCTGGTGAGCCGCTATTTCGGCAGCAAGGAGCGGCTGTTCCGCGAGGTTCTGCAGGGCGAGAAGAAGTTCGACGCCGACGTGCCGCACGGGCGGCTGGCCGATCATCTCGTCTCGCTGCTTGCCGAAAAGGATCTCAGCAGCGATGCCGAACATATCGAGAAGCTGCTGATCAGCCTGCGCTCCGCCTCGTCCCCGGTCGCGTCGCGGCTGGTGCGCGAAGCGATCCAGGACGACGTGCTCGAGCCGCTGGCCGCCATGCTTGGCGGCGCCGACCGCGAATTGCGCGCCAGCCTGATCCTCGCGATCCTGATGGGAAGCACCATTCTGCGGACCGTCATGTCGGTCGAGCCGATGTGCGACGGCTGCCCCGACGCGATGCGCGATCGGCTGGCGCGGCTATTCGAAGCGGCGGCGGCCGAACATTAAGCGTCCGATCCCGGCGCGTGGCCCGCTTCCCGCCCGAGCAACGTCTGCAGTGCGGCGCGGTACTTCTTCCCGACCGGCACCCGCGCTCCGGATTCCATCCGCAGGGCGAGGCTTCCCCAGCTTCCGTGCTCGACCGCGGCGATCAGGGCCGAATTGATCGCGGCCGAACGATGCACGCGCACGAAGCCGCAGCATGCGAAACCGCCCACCGTATCGGTCAGCGAGGCGCGCTGGAGATAGGAGGCCTTGCCGACATGAAGGCGGACATATTCGCCCTCGGCGGCGATCCATTCCACATCGCGCATGTCGAGCCGCGCCGTTTCGGCGCCACCACGCACCCAGATGCTGTGATCGACCTCGGCGGCTCCGCGCGTGCGCTTGAGATTGTCGAGTTGGCTCGAGAGCTCGGCAAGGCGGCGCTGGGCCTCCGCCCGATCGACGGCGGTCCGCGCCCGATCGAGCGCCCGTTCGAGCCGGCTGAGACGCACCGGCTTGCTGATGAAGTCGAGCGCGCCTGAATCGAAGGCCTCCGCGGCATGTTCTGGATGCGCGGTGACAAAGACGATCAGCGGCGGCGCCGTCGGCCAATCGAGCCGCGCCAGCGCATCGACGATGTCGAAGCCGTCGAGCTGCGGCATTTCGATGTCGAGGAAGATCAGCGTCGGTGGTGTCTCGCGCACGCTGTCGAGCAATTCGCGTCCGTTCAAAGCCCCACAGACGATCTCGACGTCGGGTAGCTTGGCGAGCATCCCGGAAAGCCGGTCGAGCGCAAGCGGTTCATCGTCGCACATGGAGATTTTGAGAAGGGCCATTTCAAAGCCTCGTGAGCGGCAGCTCGATGCAGGCCGAATAGCCGCCCTCGGGCTGGTGGCCGGCGGCGAGGCGGGCGCCGGCGCCGAACTGCAGCCGGAGCCGCTCGCTGATATTGAGCAGCCCGAGCCGGGTGCCCTGCGCCGCCGGAATCCCGCCGCCTGTCGCAGTGCCGTCGTCACGGACCTCGAGTGTCAGGCGGCCGTCGGCCTCGCGCGCGATGACCTCCAGCCGCACCGGCCGCAGGCTGCGCGCGACGCCATATTTGATCGCATTCTCGATCAGCGGCTGGGTGATGAGGTTGGGCACGAGTGCGTCGCGCAGCTCGTCCGGAACATCGATCGAGATGTGGAGGCGATGCGGAAAGCGGGTCCGCTCGATATCGAGGTAGAGCGTCTGCAGCGCGATCTCCTCGCCGAGCGTGATCTGGCGCGCCGGATCCATGCGCAGCGACGAGCGCAGGAAATCGGACAGGCTGACCACCATCGCCTCCGCCTCCGGCGCCTTCTTCTGCGCGATCAGGCTCGCGATCGAGTTCAGCGTGTTGAACAGGAAATGCGGATTGAGCTGATAGCGCAGCAGCTTGAGGTGGATCGCGTCGGCCTGCGTCTGCAACAGCGTGACCCGCTCCTCGCTTTCGCTCAATTCGGCGCCGTAGGTGAGCGCAAGCAGCGTCACCGACAAGGAGGCGTAGAACCAGAACCAGTCGAGCATCGTGAGCGCATAATCCTGGGATTCCAGCCGAAGCCCGGGGACGAAATAGCCGAAAGCCATGTGATTGATCAGCGCGTGGAAGAGGCTTGCCGGGATCGACAGTCCGGCCGCCGCGATCAGGATGCGCCGCAGCAGCGGCAGCTTCGACGCCCAGCGGTTGGCGGCGAGGATTCCGAAAGAAATTCCGATGCCGAAACATGTGCCGATCAGGCGCGGGACGATCATCCACGCGGTGCCGTCGCTGCGGATCAGATGCGAGACGGTCAAGGTGGTGAATTGTAACGCCCAGAGCATGAAGATCACGGCGATCGAGAGCGAACGGAAGAAGCGCGCGCTTGGCCGGGGCGGGCCGATCAGCCAGATCGTCCCTTCGGAACGACCCGGAAGTGGCCGTTCAGCCGTCGGAGCGGGGCGTTCGCCGGCTGCACCGTCGTTCGTTGCGGCCGAAATGTCGTTCATGACTTGGCTCTGTTGGCCCCCCACATTCACCCTATTGTGGCGTCGGAGAGCTGTCAAAGGGGGACGCATGCGGCCCAAGAAGGACACGCGGCGGTCGGCAACGCCCGCAACGCAGGCCGGTGCCAAGCGGCCCAAGCCGGGATTATATTGAAAATACGGCGTGGCGACGGCCGGTGTCCTGCCGGCTTGTCCTGCCGGCTTGTCCTGCCGCGCGCGCGCCGTTAACGGGATTCTCGTCCAAACCCCGCGGGGCCTGCGCGTTGTCCTTGTCTTCCCAGTCCCATAGCCTGACCGACCACGAGGGAACCTTCCTCTCGCTGGTGCTCCGCATCCAGCCGACGACCGCCTATCAGGTGACCAAGGTCTATGAGGAATCGCCGGTCAGCAATTTCAATACGAGCAAGGGGAAAATCTATCCGCTGATCCGTCGGCTGGCCGAGCATGGCCTGATCGAGCGGCGCGAAGTGCCCGGCGACCGCCGCGGGACCGAGGAGCTGTTCTGTACCGAGGCGGGCGAGGCGGCGGTGCGCGCCTGGGCGCGGCAGATCCGCGACACCCATGTGCTGCTCGACGATCCGCTGCGTACGAAAGTCCAGTCTTTCGGCCTGCTTTCGCACGCCGAGCAACTGGCCTGGGTCGTCGAAGCCAAGCAACGGCTTCACGACAAGCTGACCGAGCTCGAATCGTATCGCAAGGAAGTCGATGTCCCGTTCAAGGATTTCCTGCACGACAACGCCGTCACCTCCGTCCGCGCGCGCATGGACTGGCTCGATCGGATGCTGTTCAGCCTGATGGACGCCGCCGCCTAAGATACGGATCCGGGCGCAACTCGCTTCATTTCCGGCAGGCGACCCGCCGTAAATCGGCGCGGGAAGTCGTTGACGTTGCTGATTTCACTTAGTACGTTTCGTACCTCATACAATGAGGGGGCTGGCATGTTGCAGGCGATCGAGCGCGAGCATGATGGACGAATCGCGCGTCCCGGTCCGCAGCGTGTTCAACGCCTGCCGCTTTCGCTGCCGGCCGCCGTGGCCCAGCTCGCGCCGCGCGAGCGCGAGATCGCGACGATCGTCCACGACCGGATGGAAGCCTGCGCGGAGGAGGTCCGGGCGGCGGCGGGCTATACGATCAGCAATTCGGCGGTCCGCACCATCCTCGCCCGGCTCGTCGCCAAGGGCGTGATCCGCAAGCGCAAGCTGGGTCGGCGGTTCGTCTATCTTCCCGCCCAACCGTGCGATCGAGTGCGCGAGGCCGCGCTTCAACGCCTTGCCCAGGATTATTTCGACGGCTCGGCGCTGGACACCGCGATGGCGCTGCTCGGCTTTCTCGACCGGCTGGAGCCGGGCATGATGCGCCGCATCGGCCGTTATCTGCTCGCAACGGATCGCGTGGCGGAATTGCGACCGCAGAGCTGAACCCGGTGCGCGTCGGTGTCGACGGCCGGACGCCTCGCTGCGAATTCGGTGTTTCGTTATCGAAGGGAGGGAGGCCCGGCCAGTCTGGGGAGACGTTTTCTCCGGGCCCTTGGTGTCAGTGGGGAGTTCCGGGCAGCGGTGAAATGGGTGCCGTCTCTCCACATTGCCGGCATCACGACCGCCATTTTCGAGCTGGCGCCACGACTCCTCGGGGCCTGCCTGCATAATCAGCAAGCTTCGAAGCCCAGCCTTTCAGCTTGCTATCCCTTCGAGCGCTCCAGAGAAAAACGTGTCCCGCAAGGACGAGACGAGATCGCGATTTGCCGATGCGTCCATGAAATCGCTTTCCCCGGCTGGAGTCGGTTGGCTCAGGCTTTCAGCATGACTTGTCCGACATGGCGCCGACCACCGATTCGGGCGAGCTGCACGAAGATATCGACTGTCGATCGGACATAATGGCGCACATTATCCCCGCTCAGCTGGGTGCCTGCTTGTAGCGCGAGCAGGACGATTTGCTCGACCGCGCGTTCCGGGCTGTCGGCATGCACCGTTGTCATGGAGCCTGGGTGACCGGTGTTGATCGCGCGCAGAAATGCGAAAGCCTCCGGCCCGCGTAGTTCGCCGAGAATGATGCGGTCGGGCCGCATTCGAAGCGAAGCGGCCAGGAGATCGTTCGCGCTTACGTCGGCTTCGCCAAGCGAGCTACGCGCCGCGAGCAGGCCGACGACATTCTGATGCCGGAGCCGAAGCTCAGGGGTATCCTCAATCAAGATCAGCCGCTCGCTTGTGGGTATCTCGCGAAGCAGAGCATTGAGGAAAGTGGTCTTTCCAGTAGATGTACCGCCCGATACAAGGATGTTCTTGCGAGCGCGAACCGCAGTCGCGAGCATGCTGGCGATGTCCCCTGTCTCCAGCATTTTTCCGAAGATATTGTCGATCCCCGTACAGGTGCCGATGTTTCCGCTGTGCGTTTCGCCGAAAGCCCCAGCAGCAACATAGTCGTCGAGCGACAGATCGGCCACGACGTGCTTACGGATGGCGAGTGCGAGCGGACCGCGCGTTGCCGGCGGCGCCACTATCTGGACGCGCGCGCCGTCTGGGAGCGTGGCCGACAGAAGCGGATGCTCGCGGTTGATACCCTGATGCGTGAGTGCCGCGATCTGGCGGGCGAGACGGATGAGGGTGATTTCGTCGAGCTCCGGTGCATCGATGCGTTCGATCCCGCCGCTCTGGGTTTCGATCCAGAGTTCATGCGGACGATTGACGTAGATGTCGGTGACGTCGCTGCGCGCTAGGAACTCGGCGAACGGCGCGAGATAAGCCCGAAGATAAACCGGGCCGTCTTCATTCGCCGCCGCGCTCATCGGTGCGCCTCGACCCCGGTAAAATCCAGGTCTCGTGCGACGAAGATGGTGATGCTGGTCGCCTGGCGGACGGTCAGCGTCGGCGTCACCTGCCGCGGCTGGACCATTTGAGTGCTGCTGTTCTGGATCGCGCCAGGCAGCACGACGACGGCGCCACTGCCGGCGCGCGCGGCGGCGACATTGACCCCGATGTCGAGCGCGGATTGCAGGATGGCGCCGGCGAACCGCTCGAAGAAGTGGGTGTTGACCCGCGCATTGGTGCCGGCGCGACCCAAAGGATCGCTGCCGGGCGAGCCGATCGAGATCGTGGCGCCATCGGGCCGGATCAACCGCACCCAGTTGACGAGCGCGCGGCGTTGGCCGGGTGCGACCTCCGAGCGATACTCGCCGATAAGGCGACTGCCGCGCGGGATGAGGACGCGCGTCCCGTCGAACCCGCGTACATCGCGCGAGACGATCGCGCGCGCGAAACCCGGCCGGGTCGAGTCGAGGGCGGTCTCGAGCACGGCCGGGATGAGCGTGCCCTGCGGCACGGTCGTCGCGCGATTGGCGAGCACGCCAGCGCGGGTGCGCGTGCCGACCGACGCCCCGGCCCCAGGAGCGGCAGGCGCGGCGCCAGCGGCATCCGCATTGGCGCTGGGCGGTGCGCCCACGGCTGTCTCGCGCGGCGCGCTGCTGTCGAACACGAGCACGGGCTCGGCCGAGACCCTGGGCGGCTCGATCGGTTGAACCATTTGCGGCGGCTGCGGAATATAGACGGGTTGCGACAGGGGGACCGGCTGCACTGGAGCGGGCGCGGGGGCGACCGGTGCAACGATGGGTGCAGTCGGCGCAGCATATTGCGGGGGCGCGCCGGAGAGATCGGGCGGCACGTAGAGCGGCGGCGGCGAAGCCGGCATGGCCGCGATGTCGGCGGCGCGCGGGCGGACCGCGGGCGCGCTTGCGGCCCGGCGCCGGGCGTCGAGAATGCTGAACAGCAACACGCCGGCAATCACCGCCAGCGCGATGAGCGCCCAGGTCGGCAGGCCGCCGCGCGGCAGCGCCACCACCGGGCGGACGTCGCTCTCCGATCCGGGCAGCGCCAGGCGCGGATCGCCGCTTTCCGTCGCCGGCGGCATCAGGGCGTCCCGATCGGATTTGTGCGCACGGCGCGCGCGACATGGCGGTCGATGCGGAACACGAGCCTGGGCTGAACGCTGTCGAGCACGTAGAGGCCCCCACGCATATTGCCGTTCACCAGCGCCTCATGGCCCTGGCCGTCGAATGTGTAGACTGCGGGCAGGGCACGGTGGTCGGGCCAGGCGATATAGGTATGGATACCGTCGTCGCTGATACTGATGGGGCGCAGCGCGCGCGCACCACTGAGGCGATAGCGTCCGTTTCCGTGCGCGCCGGCCTGCGCCGACGCAACTGCCGCCGCCTCGTCGGGCGGGGTCGGATAGCGGAACCGGATCGCATAGGCCTGGTCCGACGCGCCCTCGAACAAGGGCGTCAGCTCGAACGCATAGATGCGCGCATCGGTCGCGACGGTGAGATTGGTGGTCACGCCACCCCGGATCGGTTTCACGAACAGAAGGTCGCCGCGATGATTGGCGGTCACCTGCCAGGCGGCGCTGTCGCCGACCGCCACATTCTCGATCCGCTCGTCCGAGGCGAACTGGAGCGTCACCTGATAGCCCTGGGCGACCGCGACGCGCACGACCTGATCGGGATCATAATCGACGACCTGGATATGGGGATCGCTGCCGATCGGTCGCGGCTGGATCTGCGCCGCAAGCGGCACAGTCGTGAGCAGCAAGGCGAGTGCGGCCGCGGCTTTCATGGCCGTGCCGTCTGGGCGGGAATCCGGGGCTGAAGTGCGTTCACCGGGCCGGGCGGCGGCGGAGAGGAGCCTTCGTCGGGCTCCCCCGGCAGCGCTTCGGCGTCGCGGCGATAGCGCAGCACCTGGAAGCCAAGCGGATTGATGAACCGGTCCTCGAGGCTCATCGGCTCGCCCGAATAACGATAACGAACGATCGCGACCCAGGCGCCCGGCGGCTGCGTGCGTCCGCCGGCGTCTCGCCGCTGGGTCTCGAACCGGACCATCGCCACGTTGCGGCCGACCGGCGAGACACTCTTGATCCGCACGTCGACCGATGTCGTGCGCGGATAGCGCACGAGCGGGCTCGCCGGGTTTGAGGCCTGCATGTCGGCGAGATAGGAGGATCGCGCGGTGTCGGCCGACCAGAGCGCGACCTTGCGGTAATTGGGCTGGAGCGTGTCGATATCGAACCCCTCGCGGGCGATCACATATTGGACGAGGAAGCTCTGGGTGAGTGCGGCATCGCCGCTGACCCGTCCCGGATCGATCGGGTTCAGCGCCTGGACGAAGCCGGTCTGGCGATCGACCAACAGCGTATAGGGTTGGACCGTCTTGAGAGGTGTCAGGACGACAAGCGCGATCGCCTCGAGCACGGCGATCAGCGCCGCCGTGCCGGCGACGATCCAGGCGACGCGGCGCGACGAGCGCAGCGCCGTCTCGCGATCATGGCCCCAGCTCGCGGCCTCGCGATAATAAGCGTCGAGTTCCTCGCGCGACGGCTTGTTCATGACGATTTGTCCCGGCGCGCCGTACTGGCCGACAAGCGTGTGCGGGCGCGGCGATAGCTCTGGCCCAGAGGCGTGCGCGCCGGCGAGGCCATCTGCGCGCGGCCTGCATCATGCGGCTCCGCCCGCCGCGGCGCCAGCGCATGGCCGGCGCCGCCCGCAAACTCTCTTCGCATGGTGGAGGCCACGGCATTGGCGACGGCGATGGCGCGGGACCGCTCGACCGTGTCGGTCCGGTTACGCACGGTCGGCACGAGCCTGGTGGCATGCTGGACCGCCGCGATCAACCGCGCGGGCGCGGCGCGCCAGGCCGCCGGGAGACCGAAGCCGACGGTGAGGCGCCAGGCGGCGATCAAGACGGCAAGGATCGAGATCGCGAAGACGAGGCTGACGACCAGCAATTCGGTCGGGGCGCCAGCAATCGAATAGCCGGCGGTTCGCCAAGCGAGGAGCTGGGCGAGCCAAGGCTCGATCAGCGCCAACTCCACGCCGAGCACGACCGCGACACCGAGCGCGCCGAGCGCCGCGCCGGCCAGCACCCTTATCCAGCCTTCGAACAGGCCGCGCGTGCCCTCGAACAGCAGAAAAGCGATAAAGAACGGCCCGAGCGCGAGCATGATGCCTGCGACCAGCCGCATCGCGGCCAGTGCTCCGACGGCGCCGACAAGATAGATGAGCCGCGCCAGCCCGAGCGCAAGCGGATCGAATACCGACACTCCTTGCCGTGAGGCTTGTGCCGCGCCCGTCGCCGCGATCGGCCCGCCCGCGCCGGTCCCGAGCGCGGCGAGGGCGACGAACGCCTGGTCGGCGCCGTCGAGCCTCGCGACCAGGCCGCCATCGGAGCCGGGAAGGCCCGCCGGGCGCCCGATCTGGCTCGCAAGCTCGGCCGGGCCCTTGAGCGCCACGTCATAGATGAGTGTGCGATAGGCCGGCCAGCTGAACGCGAGCGTGAACACGATGCCGATCTTGACGATCGCGCCGACGCCGTCGCGTAGGCCCGGCGTTTGGCCGAGCAGCATGCGATAGCCGAACAAGGCGATGAAGATGATGAGCAGGCCGCCCATCATCAGCGACAGGGTCGATCCCGGCGCGCCAAGCGCCTGGTATCCGCCGGCACCGATCGTCTGCGCCTGGCAATCGACATAATCGAGCAAGCGCGTTGCGAAGCCGTCGGTGGGATTGGCGGCGCAGACGCTCATGCGACCTCCAGCAGCGGCACGAGCCAATCGGCGGGATCATCGCCCTTCTCGGCGCGGATCGCGTCGAGCAGCCGGACGGTTCGCTCGCGCCCCGACAATATGGTGAGGATGTCGCGCTCACCCGAGAGATTGAGCCGCGCGACAACGCTCTCGCCGCCACGCCGGATGAGGAAACAATGCGCCTCGTCGGGAAGCGTGCGGACCAGCTCGAACTCATGCGCGGTCAGGCCGAACCCTTCCATATAATCGGCCGCGCGCGCCTTTGGATTGGCCATGAAGATCTGCGTCGCGGCCTGCTCGATGATCGCGCTCGCGATCCGGCTTTCGAGCGCGTCCTGCGCGCTTTGCGTGGCGAAGCCGACGATGCCGTTCCTTTTGCGGATCGTCCTCTCCCAATCCTTGATCCGGCGCACGAAGACGTCGTCGTCCAATGCCTTCCAGCCCTCGTCGACGACGATGATCGACGGCGATCCGTCGAGCCGCTCCTCGACGCGGTGAAACAGGACCATCATCGCCGGCGTTCGCAGCGCCGGATCGTCGAGGATCTGGGTCATGTCGAACCCGATCGCGTCGACGGTGAGGTCAATCTGATCGTCGGCATTATCGAACAGCCAGGCGCGCTCGCCTTCGCCCCACCAGGGACGGAGGCGTGCCCAGAGGTCCGCCGCATGGGGGCGATGGCCGCCGCGGAACAATTCGACGAGGTGCCTCAGGCGCCGATGGCGCTTCGGCTGCTGGAAACTGGCATCAACCGCATCCTTGACCCGCCCAAGCTCATCGACATCGACGCCGCCGGCGAGTTGGGCAAGCCAGTCGATCAGGAACTGGCGGTTGGCGGCGCTATCGGGAAGCTGGAGTGGATTGAGACCGCTCGGACTGCCCGGCCGAAGCTGGTCATAGCGTCCGCCGATCGCGCGAATGAAGAGCTCGGCACCGCGATCCTTGTCGAAAAAGACGATCCGGGGGCGGTATTTGCGGACCTGAGCGAGGAGGAAGTTGAGCACCACCGTCTTGCCCGAGCCGGAGGGGCCGATGACGGTGAAATTGCCAAGATCGCCTTGGTGGAAGTTGAAGAAATAAGGGCCGGCGGCAGTGGTCTCGAGGAGGGTTACCGCCTCGCCCCAGTGATTGCCCGCGGCTTGGCCCTGCGCGAAATTGTGGCTGCTGGCGAGGCTCGCAAAATTGCTCGTCGAGACCAGCCCGCACCGCGCGATATATTTGAAATTTCCCGGAAACTGAGCCCAGAAAGCCGGCTCCAGCGCGATCTCCTCGCGCACCGCGATGATGCCGAGATCGGCAAGCACCGCCTGCACTTCGGCGACGCCCTCATCGACCGCCGATGGTGCGTCGCCGCGCACGGCGATGGTCATATGATGCTCGCCAAAGCCCGCGCGCCCCGCCGCGACATCGTCCTTCGCCTCGGAGAGTTCTCCGCGCAGGCTCATCGCTTCATCCTCGGCCGAGCGCATGCGCCGCAGCGCCAGGTTCATCCGCGAGAGCGCCGCCTGCCGCTCGACGAAGCCGAAGCTTTGCGAGACATTGAGCTCGAACGGCAGGCGCAACAATTCGTCGAGCATGCCCGGCGCGGTCTGGCCGGGATAATCCTTGATCGAGACGAGGCCGAGGAACGAGCGCGGTGCTGGCCCCGCTGGGCCGAGCTCAATCGTCTCTTGGCCGAAGCTGACGCGGCGGTACGGGAGGTAATGCCCCAGGTCTTCCATCGGCAGCAGCACGGGCCGCATCTCGCCGTTGAGCAGTACGGAGAGGAACTCAAGCAACTCGGAGCAGGTACCCTGCGGCGTTTGATAGACCCCGAGTAGGCGCGGCGCGTAGCTTCCGAGCGCGGCCATCAGTGCTTCACGCGCGGCATCGAGCTGGCGCACCTCGCGCGACACGGACCCGGCCGTATCGGCAAGCGCGGCGCGCCCGAGCATGAACTTGAGCCGATCGAGCCCGCCGAGGCGCCCCTGCAACGGGCGGCGTATCAAGGTCAGGAAAAGGTCGTTGACGTAGAGCCGCTTGGTCGCCAGCCGCTCGCGCCAGGCGGTGTCGAGCTGGTGCGAGAAGGCGTCGGGAAAGTCCGCCGAAAGCGCGGCATCGACCCGGCGGCGGACGACATGATGATAGAGGGCGAAGCGCGAAGAGCCGATGGCTTGAAGCGTGGCGTCTCGGAGGCGCTTGCGATAGTTGATCTCGTCGGTATCGGCTGTCTCGAAGAGCAGGCCGCGCAGGTGGATGACCTGCATCAAGAGGCCGTCGCGGGTCGCGATCGTGTGATCATCGACATGGCGACCGTAGGGGAGGTGATACCCCACCGGCTTCTCGCGCGCGATCTTGCCCACGTCGCGGGTCAGGGCCGGTAGGAGTTGCACTGCCAGATCTTATGATTGCGGATTCTTGGGCAGCGTCCCGCGCGAGTTAGCCATAGGTCGAAGAACCGGGGCTCTCCGAGGCACAAAAGCACGCCCGCGCCATGGACGACGAGCGCGACGAGCAACACCCAGGCCGAGCGGAAGATCAGGAACCCTTCGGTCGCGAGCACCAAATTGAAGACGAAATAGCTATAGGTGACGCCCGCGAACATCTGCGGACGGGTCAGCGCCACGAACAATGTGTCGCGATCGAGGCCGTTCATCGGCTTATTGCGTCAGCGTGGCGGTGGACTGGATGCCCGCGACGATGCTGGCGGCGCCGAACAGGATGAAGCAGCCGAGGATCACCGTCGCGCCGTAGCGCCAGTTGATCCGCCCGGTGAGCATCAGGAAGCCGACCGAAGCCACTGCGATCACCGCGGCGACGGTGGCGATCGTACCCAGCAGCGTGCCTTGGAGCCAGTGGACGGCGGAGACGAGCACGCCCGAGCCCGCGGGATCGCTGTACGACGATGCGGCAAGGGCGGCGGATGGCGACAAGATCGTGCTCAAGAGCCACGCGACACCTTTGCTCAGACTTGTCCTTGGCACGATTTGATATCCTTGTAGCCAGTTCGAGTCGCGTTCGGGTTGATACTGTCCGGTCCAGGCCATCTTGCCAAGTCGTATCACAAGCACCACGATCAGATCAGGGTGAATGGAGTCAACGAGATAATGTCGTCAGAATGACGATCATCAATCATGGAAATCAGCAATAATCACGACTCACTTGCAATCTCGATTTTAGCGCCATAGCCTTTCGACTCAACAGGGTCACAGAAAAGCTGCGGCATAGTTCGCGATCCATGGATCGGCGGAACCTGTGGATTATTGAATCGATTTTCCTTGGAAGGGATTTCGGGGACGGGTGAGTTGTGCCTGGGGGGAATGCCATGCGAAGGAAATCCGTCTATCTGCTCGGCGCCGCCGCCGGCGCGCTGGCGCTGAGCGGCGCGGGACGCGCAAGCGAGACGGTCACCTATACCTATGACGAGCTCGGGCGATTGACCGCGGTCGCGACGAGCGACGGGCCGAATAATGCACTCGCGGTGTCGACGACCTATGATCCGGCCGGCAATCGCACCCACTATATCGTGTCCACCGGCGGGACTCCACCGCCTCCACCGCCCCCGCCGCCCCCGCCGCCAGGGAATCAGGCGCCGATCGCCAATCCCGACAGTGGCAGCACGACACGCTGCGCATCCAAGACGTTCGCCGTGCTCAGCAATGATACCGATCCGGACGGCAATCTCCCGCTCGCGCTGGTCAGCGTCTCCTACAATGGGGCGCGCGGAACGGCCGAGAAATCCGGCAACAGCATCCTGTTCACGCCCAACGACATCACCGGAAACGCGACCGTCAGCTACACGATGCGCGATTCGCTCGGCGCGACCGCAAGCTCGACGCTCAGCATCACCATCACCAACGGCACCAATTGCGGGCCGCACCAATGAGCGGGCGGACGGATCGCGGCGCGGATTCCGCACATGCGGCCGTGTCGCACAGCTTCTCGAAGGGGCGCGTTGAAATGACGAAGAGAGCGTCAGAGTGCCGTGGTGGCATCGCATGGCGGGTGCCTGTGCTCGCATGGTGCCTCGTCGTCTCGATCGTCACCCTTGGGGGAACAGCCCACGCGCAGGAGGTTGCCCCGGCGGTGCCGTCGCCATTGCAGCTCGAGCCCGAACGCAATGGCCTCAATATTGTCGATGGCCAGATCGACATACCGACACCCGAACTGGGCGTGCCGGCGGCGCCGCGGCTGCATTTTCGCCGTCTTTCGGATGCGATGCCGCGGGTGAACGGCGTCATCGCTCAGACCCAGCCGGGCGAATATCCCCGGCGGACCTTTTCCTTCCACACCGCGACCGCGACATCGGATGCGTTCAGTTGCGTGGACGATTGGGATTGCACCAGCCGGACCGGAACCGGTTCGACGATTCGGCCGCTCGGCAATGGGATCACCTATCGCCAGGCCGGCACCGGAGCGATCTTCCAATATACGGTGGTCGTCTCGAACACGAGCACGGCTTATGCGGCCTACGCCACAAGCGCCTCCTATCCGGACGGCGACAGCCTCAGCTATAGCTACACGCTCGGAAACGTCCAGGGGACCACCGTCTATCGCGCGTCGCGAATCACGAGCAGTGCCGGCTATTATATCCAGATCACGTTCGCATCGGATGACATCAACGCCGATTTCAACGGCTGGCTCACGATGACTCAGGCCGCGCTCTACCGCAGTTCCGATCCGACGACGCCGCTCCAGCGACTTACCTACAATTCGACGACGGGCACGATCACCGACCTCGCCGGCCGCGTCTTCAGCTGCGTCGATTGTACGAGCGGCCTCGTCGGCAGCGGCGAGCTCGTGCGTGGCACGCTGACCCTGCCCGGCGATTCCACGCCCGCGCTCCAGGCCGCATGGATCAGCAGTTCCTCGCAGGTGGTGAGCTCGGTGACCCGCGACGGCGTGCCGTGGACCTATGCCTATGGCAATCTGCGCTTCAATCCGCAGAACGCACAGTTCCTCTATGACAGCCTGACCGTCACCGGGCCGAACGGCTATCACAATGTCTATGCGCTGCATCAGCAGTCCGATGCGCCCAATTCGCCGCGCAACGTCATCACCAGCATCACCGACTCGATCGGGCGAATGACCTCCTACCAATTCGACCTCAATTTCCGGCCGACCCAGGTCACCCATCCCGAAGGCAATTCGATCGTCGTCCAATATGACGATTTCGGCAACATCACGTCGCGCGTGACCCACGCCAAGCCGGGATCGGGCCAGGCCGACCTCACCGAGACCGCCCATTATACGACGAGCGCCTGCACCGCCCTCCAGACCGACATCTCCTGCTACCGCCCCGACTATACGATCGACGCGCGCGGCCATCAGACCGATTATCTCTACAATGCCGCCGGCCAGGTGACCGAGCGCACCGAGCCGGCCGACGCGGACGGGGTCCGGCGCAAGACCTATGTGACCTACACGACCAGCGGCCCCAGCCGGCCGAGCGTGGTCAGGGTATGTGGCGCGACGACGACCTGCGGCACGGCGAACGAGATCCGCACCGAATACGACTATTGGGGTTCGACTGCGCTGCCGACCGCGGTGCGGCGGATCGACGCGGCGCACGGGGTGACGCTCGAAACCGATTACACCTACGACAATGCCGGGCGGATGCTGAGTGAGGACGGTCCGCTCGCCGGCACCGACGACGCCAAATATTATTGCTACGACGTGCTCGGCCGGCGCACCGGCGCGATCGGCCCCTTGGGCGCCAATGCGCTGCGGCCGGCGACCCGGACAACCTATCGCGACTCGGACGACAAGGTCACCAAAGTCGAGTCGGGGACGGTGGCGGCGACGGCGACGACCTGCGCGACCTTGCCGACGATGACATTGCTGAGCCAGGTCGACACCGCCTACGACGCGCACCGCAACCCGGCGAGCGAGGCGGTATCGTCGGGGGGCACGGCGTACACGCTGACCAATCGCGCGTTCGACGATCGCGGGCAGCTCTCGTGCGAGGCTCGGCGGATGAACCCGGCG